>Ga0183095_10418_pt1 | contig 141782 bp, 113 predicted proteins | sample BioMet4_FD_130346 | JGI IMG/M metagenome (GOLD analysis project Ga0183095, IMG submission 130346) | Microbial communities from bioreactor (seeded with sewage sludge) at LBNL, California, USA - Biofuel metagenome 4 (v2) (version 3) | ecosystem: Engineered > Bioreactor > Anaerobic > Unclassified ...
TACAAAATACAAATAATGCATTAGAGGGTAAGTTTACAGACCTAAAATCGAAGTTAAGAAATCATAGTGGTTTATCAAATAAGAGAAGAAAAGTATTCATAGATGAGTATATAAAAAGTACTTTTAAATGAAGTACACACAATACATTAAGAGTATTTTTAGTCTAAATTTTGTCCTTTAAGCCTTATCCTTTATATAATTATTTATTTAATTCTTGCTTTGATTTGTGTAGTTTACTATAAAGGAAATTAAATAGAAAAAGAATTTTAATAACATGTATTGTTTTGACGATTTATTATTATCTTTGCCTCGAAATTTATGAACTATGATATTGTGTTTGATTTTCTTGTTTATTCTTGTGTGCTTTTTAGCATTTCCTTATTTGATAGGTATTGTGTTTTATCCTTTTATTTATATAAGACAAAAGAAAGAATACCCTAAGCTATCAAAAATAGCACTTTGGCTATGGATAGCTTTTGTTATTATTATTCTTTTTGCTATAATAATGGAAGTTACTCATTGATTATGCGTGAATCCAAGCGAAATATAATTCTTGCTCTTTTGAATAACAACATTACAGTAGAGGCATGACACGCATCTAACGTTGTGAATTGCTTTCAATTTTGTATCTTTGCTCTTTGAACAACAACTGGAAGCAATGTCGGCAGTTGCAAAAATTGGCAAATCTGACGAAATGAGAGGTGCTGAAGTTTTGTTTGAAGCTTGCTGGCTTGGCGGTGCTGAAATAATTAAAACAGATGTGGCGCTTAAAATGGCTGTTATTTGTCAGTTGAATTTGCTGGTTAGTAGTTGTGTTGTTGATATAAAAAACTTATAGAGCAGTACACTTTAAGCCGTAAGGATGGTGAAGATGATTTAATTAAGTGTGCTGCTCTTATAAGAGCTAACTTCAATATTAACCCAGAGAAATTAAATGAAGATGATTTTGCATCATTAACTGCACAAGCTTTATAGGTGGAAACTGGGAGATTGGAGAATTTAGCAAGATTGTTTGGTGGAGAAAAAGATGATTAATCCTTAAAGAATTTAATGCTTTCAGAAATAAAACCTATTACAGACAGTAGTGCTACTGCTATTATAATGACTCCTAATATTACAGATAAGACTTTCATAAAAAAAATGTTTGGTGAGGCAAAAATAATATAAAATGGCGAATAACACGTTAAATTTTACAATAAATGTGCAAGGTGATGCAAATAAAGTTATTGCTCAACTTACATAAAGCATTGAAAGTTTGCAGTTTGGAGTAAAAAAACTATAAATGTTTTTGAAACTCTGCCTGGTAAGATTGCTATTTCTAATCAGGTAAGTCAGTCAATTCAGAGTTTCTCCAATTTATTGGGTGAAACAATTAAACCAGGTGCTGATTTAAATGCTTCTTTAGCTGATTTGTCAGCTATTACAGATGTTGCAGGTAAAGGATTACAAGAGATTGAAGGTTATGATAGAGACGCAGCAAAGACATTTGGAGTTGTGAATTGCTTTCAATTTTGTATCTTTGCTCTTTGAACAACAACTTAAAGACTGCTACAAGGATTTAGAGGGCAGTTGTGAATTGCTTTCAATTTTGTATCTTTGCTCTTTGAACAACAACCATTTTTTTTGTGCAAAAGACTGCAAAAGCGTTGTGAATTGCTTTCAATTTTGTATCTTTGCTCTTTGAACAACAACGATATGAGAATTAGTGTTAATGCTAAGAGTGTTGTGAATTGCTTTCAATTTTGTATCTTTGCTCTTTGAACAACAACGTGAGGCAATACGGGGAACGATTAAAAGGGGTTGTGAATTGCTTTCAATTTTGTATCTTTGCTCTTTGAACAACAACTTTATTTATTTTTTGGTCGAATACACCAGGGTTGTGAATTGCTTTCAATTTTGTATCTTTGCTCTTTGAACAACAACGCATCATTTAGACATTTCAATACAAACTGGGTTGTGAATTGCTTTCAATTTTGTATCTTTGCTCTTTGAACAACAACAATAATGTCATTTATATATTTAGGATATGCGTTGTGAATTGCTTTCAATTTTGTATCTTTGCTCTTTGAACAACAACTGGGGGACTTTTTGTTGTATCTTTGCAGCGGTTGTGAATTGCTTTCAATTTTGTATCTTTGCCCTTGAAACAACAACATGTATTTCTCTTTGTAATCTTCTTTGCAAGTTGTGAATTGCTTTTAATTTTGTATCTTTGCCCTTGAAACAACAACCCGGGAGATAAACTATTGTTATAATTTGTAGTTGTGAATTGCTTTTAATTTTGTATCTTTGCCCTTGAAACAACAACAGGTATTAGTATACCCGCAAGGAATGAAAGGTTGTGAATTGCTTTTAATTTTGTATCTTTGCCCTTGAAACAACAACACCGCGGTGGCGATAATGATGCCACAAAGGGTTGTGAATTGCTTTTAATTTTGTATCTTTGCCCTTGAAACAACAACACCATTATAGCTGTAATATTTAGCCCCCAGTTGTGAATTGCTTTTAATTTTGTATCTTTGCCCTTGAAACAACAACACAAAACCCGTTATCATTCATCACCTCGTGTTGTGAATTGCTTTTAATTTTGTATCTTTGCCCTTGAAACAACAACAGATATAATTTCTATCATAGCAACAATGATGTTGTGAATTGCTTTTAATTTTGTATCTTTGCCCTTGAAACAACAACATTTCACCCCCTTCACCTCTCGCTATAAGTGTTGTGAATTGCTTTTAATTTTGTATCTTTGCCCTTGAAACAACAACGGCTTTCAATAGCTTCTGTGCTGTATAAGAGTTGTGAATTGCTTTTAATTTTGTATCTTTGCCCTTGAAACAACAACAATAACTTCTGATACTGAAGAATCTATTGAGTTGTGAATTGCTTTTAATTTTGTATCTTTGCCCTTGAAACAACAACTAGTTGTCTTTTTTTCAAAAGAATCTTCTTGTTGTGAATTGCTTTTAATTTTGTATCTTTGCCCTTGAAACAACAACAGCATTTTGATTTCACCCCCCCCTTGGTGGTTGTGAATTGCTTTTAATTTTGTATCTTTGCCCTTGAAACAACAACATTTCAAGATCTTCTCCGAGCCATAGCTCGTTGTGAATTGCTTTTAATTTTGTATCTTTGCCCTTGAAACAACAACCTTGGAAGATATTGTTGAGGCCGCTAACGGGTTGTGAATTGCTTTTAATTTTGTATCTTTGCCCTTGAAACAACAACCTATCACCTGATTGCAGACAACAAAACTATGTTGTGAATTGCTTTTAATTTTGTATCTTTGCCCTTGAAACAACAACCTCTCGTAGACATTCAAGTCAGTGCTGTAGGTTGTGAATTGCTTTTAATTTTGTATCTTTGCCCTTGAAACAACAACCCAAGTTTATGTAGAGCTCGCTGACTGCTGTTGTGAATTGCTTTTAATTTTGTATCTTTGCCCTTGAAACAACAACATGACAGGTTTTCCAGATCGCATTGTTTTAGTTGTGAATTGCTTTTAATTTTGTATCTTTGCCCTTGAAACAACAACGGCGTTTGGGTCACCTACCATTACTATCTTGTTGTGAATTGCTTTTAATTTTGTATCTTTGCCCTTGAAACAACAACTGTCATTGCTATAATAGCCACCTGAAAGGAGTTGTGAATTGCTTTTAATTTTGTATCTTTGCCCTTGAAACAACAACAATATACTTGACAAGCAGCGCAATGAGGTTGTTGTGAATTGCTTTTAATTTTGTATCTTTGCCCTTGAAACAACAACTTGGCAAAAGATATTGGAAATAAATATACCGTTGTGAATTGCTTTTAATTTTGTATCTTTGCCCTTGAAACAACAACTAGCAAAATTAAAAGGAACTGACTGGAATGGTTGTGAATTGCTTTTAATTTTGTATCTTTGCCCTTGAAACAACAACGTTGGTGGAACAAGGCTACGGAAGGGGCTTGTTGTGAATTGCTTTTAATTTTGTATCTTTGCCCTTGAAACAACAACAAATGAAAAGCAAAGGGAATATATATACAGTTGTGAATTGCTTTTAATTTTGTATCTTTGCCCTTGAAACAACAACGTTGGTGGAACAAGGCTACGGAAGGGGCTTGTTGTGAATTGCTTTTAATTTTGTATCTTTGCCCTTGAAACAACAACTTTTGCGAGAAAGGGAGCAAACTCTCCTGAGTTGTGAATTGCTTTTAATTTTGTATCTTTGCCCTTGAAACAACAACACAACAACAAATTTAGATTTAGAAAATGAGTTGTGAATTGCTTTTAATTTTGTATCTTTGCCCTTGAAACAACAACTTGTATTGGCTTATCAGGGCTTGTATTGGTGTTGTGAATTGCTTTTAATTTTGTATCTTTGCCCTTGAAACAACAACTGTTTTTAATTTGTTTATAAATTCATTATAGTTGTGAATTGCTTTTAATTTTGTATCTTTGCCCTTGAAACAACAACATTGCTTTGAAAACATGACGCTTTTCTGTGGTTGTGAATTGCTTTTAATTTTGTATCTTTGCCCTTGAAACAACAACCACAACTGGAAAGGATCACCAAGACACTTGTTGTGAATTGCTTTTAATTTTGTATCTTTGCCCTTGAAACAACAACAAGCCTTATAAACCAATATAAGCCTTTACAGTTGTGAATTGCTTTTAATTTTGTATCTTTGCCCTTGAAACAACAACAATGTCAGAAGATATATCAGACCAAACTTTGTTGTGAATTGCTTTTAATTTTGTATCTTTGCCCTTGAAACAACAACTGATTCAAAGATATTAGAATACAATAAGTAGTTGTGAATTGCTTTTAATTTTGTATCTTTGCCCTTGAAACAACAACTATAAAAAATATGCAGGGAGTTTAATTTATGTTGTGAATTGCTTTTAATTTTGTATCTTTGCCCTTGAAACAACAACCGCATCGTCCGAAGCCCTGTCGTCCCAGCTCGTTGTGAATTGCTTTTAATTTTGTATCTTTGCCCTTGAAACAACAACGTATGTAGAAACGACTTCTGGCAGAAACGGGTTGTGAATTGCTTTTAATTTTGTATCTTTGCCCTTGAAACAACAACCTGTACAATATAGCATCATCGCGCCTTCGGGTTGTGAATTGCTTTTAATTTTGTATCTTTGCCCTTGAAACAACAACTAATAAATAAGAATATGAACATATACACAGTTGTGAATTGCTTTTAATTTTGTATCTTTGCCCTTGAAACAACAACTTTATGCCAGAAGTCGTTTCTACATACAGGTTGTGAATTGCTTTTAATTTTGTATCTTTGCCCTTGAAACAACAACAAGCCCTGATAAACCCTTACATAACCTTACGTTGTGAATTGCTTTTAATTTTGTATCTTTGCCCTTGAAACAACAACTTTGTGCCAGAAGTCGTTTCTACATACTGCGTTGTGAATTGCTTTTAATTTTGTATCTTTGCCCTTGAAACAACAACTTTTTAATGCGTGTAAATTTTGCATATTAGTTGTGAATTGCTTTTAATTTTGTATCTTTGCCCTTGAAACAACAACGAGTTGTAGTATAGGTATGCACTGTTCATTGTTGTGAATTGCTTTTAATTTTGTATCTTTGCCCTTGAAACAACAACCGTACGTATTCCAATACGTACTTCACCCCAGTTGTGAATTGCTTTTAATTTTGTATCTTTGCCCTTGAAACAACAACGTATGTGGAAACCACGTCAGGAATGAACGGGTTGTGAATTGCTTTTAATTTTGTATCTTTGCCCTTGAAACAACAACTTTTTTTTCGGGGAAAGCGCCTGCGGCAAGGTTGTGAATTGCTTTTAATTTTGTATCTTTGCCCTTGAAACAACAACAATGACTGCGTGCGAGGCGACCGCCACGGTGTTGTGAATTGCTTTTAATTTTGTATCTTTGCCCTTGAAACAACAACGAAGAGCGCGACCTAAGACGGGCGAGCACCGTTGTGAATTGCTTTTAATTTTGTATCTTTGCCCTTGAAACAACAACGAAGAGCGCGACCTAAGACGGGCGAGCACCGTTGTGAATTGCTTTTAATTTTGTATCTTTGCCCTTGAAACAACAACCCAATAACATTGATACTATCAAATTCGGCTGTTGTGAATTGCTTTTAATTTTGTATCTTTGCCCTTGAAACAACAACTCTATTGCGTAGGAAATACAAAAGTTTTTGGGTTGTGAATTGCTTTTAATTTTGTATCTTTGCCCTTGAAACAACAACACGTCATCAGAAAGTATCAACCAGTCGTTAGTTGTGAATTGCTTTTAATTTTGTATCTTTGCCCTTGAAACAACAACACGACTGGTTGATACTTTCTGATGACGTTGTTGTGAATTGCTTTTAATTTTGTATCTTTGCCCTTGAAACAACAACGCTTAGCTTGCAATGCTTCTGAGAGCTAAAGTTGTGAATTGCTTTTAATTTTGTATCTTTGCCCTTGAAACAACAACTTGCGAACAGAGCCGAACGCTGGCAAAAAAGTTGTGAATTGCTTTTAATTTTGTATCTTTGCCCTTGAAACAACAACCGTTAAGTAATACGGGGGTATAGCTGACAAGTTGTGAATTGCTTTTAATTTTGTATCTTTGCCCTTGAAACAACAACCGCTTCGCTTTTCGCAATGCCTGCTGACCGCGTTGTGAATTGCTTTTAATTTTGTATCTTTGCCCTTGAAACAACAACTGCTCGCCCTACGCAAGGGTGCTCTTGTCTGTTGTGAATTGCTTTTAATTTTGTATCTTTGCCCTTGAAACAACAACCCTGCAGGGCACTTGTAAGCGCTCAGCTTGGTTGTGAATTGCTTTTAATTTTGTATCTTTGCCCTTGAAACAACAACCAAGGGCTATTGCCTCTGTCGTGGTATGTGGTTGTGAATTGCTTTTAATTTTGTATCTTTGCCCTTGAAACAACAACGTCATTGCTCTGTGCAGTAGGGCAAAGAACGTTGTGAATTGCTTTTAATTTTGTATCTTTGCCCTTGAAACAACAACGCAATGAGAAAGACACCTCCGAGAGCTTGGTTGTGAATTGCTTTTAATTTTGTATCTTTGCCCTTGAAACAACAACCGCTTTTCGCAATGACTGCTGACTCGCAAAGTTGTGAATTGCTTTTAATTTTGTATCTTTGCCCTTGAAACAACAACATACCCAAGAGTAAAGAGTTTAGAGTTAGATAATTGCAAAAGTAATTAGGATTGCTTTAATTGCATTCATCTTTCCCAAAAAGACAACAAAAAAGGATTTTTATCCTTGAACTTTGTTGTCTTTTTTGATTCCTAAAAGTATCTTTTACTCCATTTTCTACATAATGAGAGGAAAATATGACACATAAAAAATATTAAAAATACGCCTTATATCTCATTATGTTGACTATTTTTTACGAACTAATGTTAAACATATATCTTCTATAATCACTTGATTTACTTAGCACTATCAACAGTCAGCCATTACAGTGTTTCATAATTCTATTATCAAGCTTTAGAAATTTATTACAGTGTTTCAGTGCGCTGAAACTTGATTCTAATTTGCTAAAACGAAGAGATATTTCTGCAAAGATTAATTACTAAGTATCAACACTTTGTATTCGTTATATATTGCAACTTAAAGGTTAACTTTTTGCAAGTAAAATCGTATCAAAACATTTCTAATTGTTGCCCTATAGCAGGTGGGGCAGAGGCTTGTTTGCCAAAAAATATCTCCATATTACCAAATTGTTTATCTGTTATACACAGTATGCCCACATGTCCATGTTGTGGTAATATTCGTTTCACTCTTTGAATATGCACATCGGCAGTTTCTTTGCTTGGGCAATGACGTAAATAGATTGAAAACTGAAACATAATAAATCCATCTTTAATCAGCTTTTTGCGAAAGTCCGCATAGACTTTCCTCTCTTGTTTGCTCTCTGTTGGCAAGTCAAAAAATACAAGCACCCACATAATCTTATAAGCATTAAATCTACTCTCATTCATACGTAGGATAAATTATTTTTCGTCTCTTGCCTGCAAAGCATTGTGAAAGTGAAGCTGTTGTGGTTTGCAAAGCTATTTGCAGCGGGCTTTGACATTTATTTATCTTAACATCAACCACTGGTAAAGTCAAAAGGCTTGTCTTTATCTCTTTTGTTATCTCTCTTTGAGTGCAAGAGTGCATTGTGTCAAGCACTAATTTATCTGCAAAAGGGCGATAAGGCTCCATAATATCATCGGCTAAACAATAAGCATTGTATCTGTTGCAGTGATGAATACCCAAAGTGGGCAAGAGTCCCGAAGCCACCAATGCTCGTGCAGTTTGAGCCCGAAGCAAAGCATAAGCATAATTAAAAAAGTTATTCGGATATTCTCCATAACGTTCCCTGCAAAAAGTATCATCATCGGGGAACATGTTTTGCCAATAATAGGCTGCTGCTCTTGCCTCATGGTTGCGACTATCACCACTCAAAGTATCTTTTGCCCATTGCAACATATTTTTATGGGCAATACCTCTTTCCTTTAATAGCATAGCTTGATTATAAATCTTGCTTTGAATGGTCTGTTGCCAAAGATTTTTTCGCAAAGCCTCTGAAGAAGTGATTTGATTTTGAAACCTCTCGCTTTGTGTAGTGTTGCCCTCTAAACACAGTTGCAAGCCTATGGGGTGATGAGAAGCGTTGCAAGTAATAACAGCCACATTGTTTTCAAGCAACTGCACAAGCGTGCCTTGTGTTATGGTTATCTGTTGACTATCCAAGACCACAACACCAATATCCTCAATTGGTATTGTCTTTTTCATCTCAAGTTTATCAATAGAGACTACTAACTGCCCAAGACTAAGGCTAAGATAAGCAGAACTGCTGAAACAGATTGTACGTTTAATCATAGGTTAAATGGTTTTTAATTACTTTCCCCTCGTGTTTCTCTCTTCGCGTTTTTATACGACAATCTGTTTCAATTGGTTTTATATTACTTGTTATCTATAAATTTTATTTGTCCATCTGGAATTATTGTAAAGTCTTTGCCTTCTACTAATAAATTTAAACCCTTAATGTGTTGTCTTATTTTAGTAGGTAACTTACTGAAATTGTTTACTGATATACCTTTGCTTTTATCATCAACAAAAAGATGATTAATTAAATTAACTCTATTATCCCTTTCTGGTCTTGTAAATACATATAATCGCTTAGATAAATTATCCATAGATATCTTTTTGATATTTGCTATTGTTTCTCCTTTATCTAACAACAAAACTTTCATACCCTTTACTAATTTACATGCAAGTTGTAGTTTTATATCACCTTGCTTGGATTTTACACGATTTTTATTCAAAATATTTTCATCTTTTATATCATGAGCAATAGAAGATATAATATAAACAAAGTCATTATTATCTTGATTTACGCACTCATACATTGCATACAACTTATTTCCATCTTCATAGTAATAATTCTCCTCTGACTTATCCGCAAGTTGTAAATTTACATTTCCTTTCTTTGGTCTTATAAGAATGCTATTAGGAATATCTTCTATTCCATATTTCCTATTTTGAGCGATATCAAACAAACTATAAACAATATATTTTTTCTGATTTTGATTCTCATACTTACACATTGCATATAAATCACCACCATCAGCATAGTAATACTTTTTATATTCCTTTTCTGATTTATATGTTTGCTTTTTTACCTTAATAGGATTTGTTATTCTTGCATAGCAACGAATATGCCTTACAAATTGTTTTTCTTTCTTATTATTCCAATAAAATAGCTGTCCTTCTGCACAAGCATCCTTTAAAGTCTTACCCTTGTAATTATCTTTTAATTTTTGTATAGTTGCTTTATCAACAGCTCTTTTTTCTAAATCTTCCCAATCTTCAAAACCAGTATCTTGATTATTTGCTTTACATTTCAACAATTGTCTAATGGCATAATATCTCTTCGTTGAGTCTATTATCATATTTCCATTATCATCTCTCAATATATTTCCTTTTTCGTCTTTTTGTGCTTGTGTTATTGCTCCATAAAAAGATTGTGCGTGCAATTCGCCTCTTATACAATCACCTTGCAATAGCTTTGGATGTTTTTTCTCTTTATCCAAGTAAACTATTTGTCCTCTTCTCCTTGCCTTTCTCTTTGCATGCTTTAATTCAGTATCATTTGCTTCATTATTTACCAATATATTGCCCTCAATTTTAGAAATAATTTCATTGGCATTTCCTATGTGCAATGATGAAATTTCGTTTTTAAGTTTGTCTTCTATATCTTTATACGTTTTGCGTAATAATTTTTTCTCTTCTCTTTCATAGAACAAGGATAATATCCTATCTCTTTTTGCAGCCATAGGTATAAGAGTCAACATTGTTGCATCTATTGCATGGTGAGAGTGCTTGCTCCTATTTTTTTTCTCTTGTGAATTTTGCAAACCTATAATCTTTCTAAAAGCTGCGGTAACTGTTCCTTTTTGAACATCAACATTCTTAAAAACAGATTTCAAATACAATGTTGCATACTTAGAAATAAGACGTGTATCTACTAATTGGCGATGTGTAAAACCTTTTGGTATTTCTTCCATTGTAAAACGGCTGACTTTATCTTTCCAATAATCTAATTCCATTTGCCAAAGATGTCTTTGCACAATAGTGTAATCTTTTCTGTCTTTTGTCGTCGCATATTTAGAAGCATTCTTCCAATACAACACATTACTTTCCAATCTTTCTATTGTCTCAAACCAAGGAGTAAGGCGTGGTAATATTGCTGTATATATATCTTCTCCTATTGTGACGTCCTTATAATAATTTGGCATTGATGTTGGCAAAGAATCTTTTTTTATGTTTCTATTATAGTACGAATCGCTAATAGTTTTATTTGCCAAAGAATTATCAAGTGTTTTGCTTTGTGGCAATGTATGTTCTATATCAAATTTTGGTGTATCGCAAAAAATATCACTCAAAGAAATCATCTTACCCGTATACATACATCTAAATCCTTGCTCTCTTAGCAACTTGTATTTTTCTTTATCAATATCTGTTGGGAACCTTCTCTCCTTTTCTGTTATTTGTTTGTTGTTCTTTTTCTGGACATCTTTATCTATTGGTATATACTCGCTACCATTTTCTGTCACTTCATATTGGTCAGCTAATATTTTTATTTTATCTTGATTGGAAGAATTATCGGAATCAAGTTTTAACTCCTCTAATATCTTTTGTATTTCTTTATTCTCTTTTTCTTGTCTTTCTTGATACGTTTTAATAGCTTTTCGCATATTTGCATCATTCAAATCTCTTGCTGTTTCTACAACAATACGAGTATTTTCGTTAATAACTCCTTTCTTTAACAAATAATTTAATAGTCGTCGTAACATATAGAGCATTCTCATTGCCATTGGGTTTTTAAAAGCTCCTATTTTAGGGTCATGTAAAAGTTTGACAGTTCTATTTGTGCCATCAAAATCTACTATCTCATTTTTTGAGGGCTGGTAAAAATCTATCTGCGATGGGTGATATAGTTTTTGTATTGTCTTTGTATCAATATCCGTAAAAGTTTTCTGCAAATAATTTTGCAACTCCTTACCTATTTCTGGCAAAGAATAATAGTCTCTCTTTGAAGTTGCAAAAAACTCTTGATATAATCGTGCAACTTCTTTTCTTATTGTGTTCTTTTCTTCTTCTGTTTTTTTCTCTTTCCAAGTTTTTTCTCCAAAAGTATTTATACAAGATACCTCTATATCTTTTTTATCTTCATCACAAAGTTTATACTCACAATTTTTGTTTGCAAATTGGTTGTTTATTTCTTTTGATTTATATTCCGCAATTAGTTCATTAACTATACCATAAAGTTGTTTTCTTTTTCTGACATCACCTTGCAAAGCAACTAATTTAGTTGTTAGTGATTGTTCTTCTTTTTCCCATAGCTCTTTACCTAATATTTCAGGCAACTTTGCCAATAACACAGCATTGGTATAGATTAATCCTTTATCAAGAAAGACATTTGTATTTTGAATAGCTTTCAAACTAAGCATTGAATATCCTCGTTGGCAAGTAGCCCAAAGATTTATAAGTTTCTTTGTTTTCTTATCATCAAATTGCAAATCTGTTTTTGCAAATTCACTTATATGCTCTTCGTCATCAAAACTAAAACAGATATGCCATATATCTTGCCAATTATATGTTATTTTGTGTGTTTCATCTCTCTTTTTATTATATCTCTCTTTACTACTACATAATTCTACCGTTCTCCAATCATCTCCTAAAATGCCTTTAATCCTTGCTGTTATTGGACAAGCATCAACATTTGTATTATCTTTATAATTTATGGTTTTATCAGAATAAGACAGGGAAAGACACTTAGTTTTTTCTATCCATTCTCTTATTTCTATAAATTGAAATCTTTTTTTGCTAACACTATTTGTAAACTTCTCTTTATAGAGTTCGTGTTTTAATTCTAAATCTAATGTTTGCCATTCATCATCATTGTTTTGTCTATACTTAATATTATTTATAAAACTCCATGCTCTGAATGCTTCAAATTCCGGGTGAGAAATAGGACAACGTGGTTTAGTTGGCTCTAATGTACATTTACCAACTAAGCCCTTTTGAGAACGCAAAGGTCTTTTAAAAAAAATAGCTTTATGAATGTCTGTATATAAGTCCTTGTTTGCAACTAAATCTTGTTGAAAATTAAAAATATATTTTATTTCTTCTTCATATTGAGAACGAACAGCTTGATAATTGTCTCGTATTCTAAACCCTTCTTTCTCTAATTCATAAAAAGCACACCCAACTGTTTTTAATTCAACACCTGCTTGCTTCTTCTTTTGTATATAATCATTTAATCCCTTAGAGGCTTTTTCTTCTGAACGTTTCAGAGTTTGCTCGTCTAATTCTTCGTCATTTTTTAGTTCTTGTAATTTGTTTGTATCACCTTTACTACTTTTAAAACCTCTTCTTTGTGCAATGTGATACAAGGCTCGTCCTATCTTATACCTATCTATTTGATTTGACAAATTTAATTTCTTTGTTGCTATTTCTGCTCTTAATTGATAAGGACTTATATATTCAGGCTTTCCATCATTATCAAAATCAAGTCTAACCCATTTCTCAAATTCTTTTGCATTTATTGGGTATTCTCTTTTTAAGCCTTTTTCCTTATTATATATTTTCCATTTATTCAAATCTTCTATACTCAAAGGAGAAAGGTTGTATTTTATCAATACACTTAATGTCTCCCATATTCTATATTTGCGAGCCTGATATAACCTTCGTGTTGAACGAAATTGTGTTCTCTTTACTGCATACGAAAATTCTTTGCCTTGGTCTTTTCCTACACCTTGTTCAAATCGCATTACACCAAAACATTCTAATTGTTCTGCAATGTTCATTCCTAAATCTGAATTTCTTTTAGACCAACCAATAGAGTTAGTTCCTAAATCTAAACCTAATGTATCCATTTTTTTCCTTTTTTATTCGTTCATCTTCAGTTTTTGTTATATCTTTGCACGCAGATTTAAATTAAAAGACTTTTCACAATAAGGCTATAAGCCGAAGAGAAATCTTGCCTCTGCGTACTCGTGGAGGCACTTTTGTTTTGCAAAGATAGTTTTTTTTGTTATACATAGCACATACTTCGATTAAAGAAAAAGAGGGGAAAGAAACTTTTGGTGTTCTTTCCCCTCTTTTTATGTATTTTATATAGGATAGTCTATGTGTGAAAAATTAATGTACTCATAAGAATATATACTCCTGCTCCTGCGAAGTAGCCGAGTAAAGCCCATGGCGTAATTTTTTTCATGTACCAAATGAAATCAATCTTTTCCATACCCATAACTGCAACGCCTGCTGCTGAACCAATGATAAGGATTGATCCACCGGTTCCAGCACAGTAAGCTAAGAATTCCCAGAAAGCTCCGTCAGTAGCTAAGTGTGTTATGCTTGGGTCAATAGGATACATTCCCATTGCTGCTGCAACCAATGGCACATTGTCGACAACAGATGAAAGAAGTCCAATAATAATATCTGTGATGTAGAAGTTGCCCATCTTGTCTAATCCTGTTGCAAGCATCTTTAAATGCCCTGCTGTTGAAAGACAGCTTACAGCCATAAGAATGCCAAGGAAGAAAAGCACAGAAGGAATATCTACTCTTTTCAAAGAGGCAAGTACACTCAAACGATCATACTCTGCAGGGTTCTTTGCGTGCAATATCTCTGTAGTAACCCAGATAACACCCAAACCAAGAAGAATACCAAGGTAAGGAGGAAGATTTGTGATAGTTTTGAATACTGGAGTGAAGAGCAAGAAACCAACACCCATACAAAGCATAAGCCAAGCTTGTTTTTTTGAAGCTTTTGCACCATTTTCTGCAATCTTTTCTGCAGGACGTTCAATCTCACCTTTAAGCATGAACGTGATTGCTGTCAAAGGCACAACCAAAGAAACTAAACTTGTCAAACCAGTTTCTTTCATAATTCCCAAGGTTGTGATGTTTCCTTTAATCCAAAGCATGATTGTTGTAACATCTCCAATTGGGCTCCATGCACCTCCTGCGTTTGCTGCAATGATAACGATGCCAGCAAAGAACCAACGATCGTGTTTATTGTCAATCAAACGACGAAGCAAAGCACACATTACGATTGCTGTTGTGAGGTTGTCAAGGACTGAAGACATGAAGAATGTGATAAATCCAATAACCCACAAGAGCTTTCTCTTACTTTTTGTTGTAATTCTGTCAGTGATAATACTAAATCCGTCGTGAGCATCAACTGTCTCAACAATTGTCATAGCTCCCAAAAGGAAGAAGATTATCTCTGCAGTGTCGCCAAGATGAGCAATCAATGACTCATGCAAAGCGTTTGAAGTGGCAATATCTCCCACAGTAGAGAAAACATTACTTAGTGGTGCCATAAGGGCAAACACTGTCCACAAAACTACTGCAAGTAAAATTGCGGTAGCTGTTTTGTTAATCTTTATAGGGTGCTCTAAAGCTATGAGTACATAACCTAATATAAAGATAACAAGCATTAATACTTGATAGAATACCATACTACTTATTTGTATTTATTATTATTAAATTGTTGCCTACCAATATTTCTATACCCTTCACAAGAACTATGTGTGAAGAATAAATTTACTCATCAAAACAAACACTCCTGCACCTGAAAGATAGCCAATCAAAGCCCAAATAGAAATCTTTTTCAGATACCAAATAAAGTCAATCTTCTCCATGCCCATAACAGCCACACCAGCTGCAGAACCAATGATAAGCAATGAACCACCTGTTCCAGCGCAATAAGCTAAAAATTCCCAAAAAGCACCATCAACAGCAAAATGTCCTACATCTGCAATAGGATACATGCCCATTGCGGCAGCAACCAAAGGCACATTGTCTATAACAGAAGAAAGAACTCCTATTATAATGTTTATTATATATACGTCGCCTATTTTATCTAAACTCTTTGAAAGTAAATCTAAATGTCCTGCTGTCTGCAAGCAAGCCACAGCCATCAATATTCCTAAAAAGAAAAGAATAGAAGGAATATCTATTCTTGAGATTATTGTAGATACATTGAGTTTTGCATAAGCCTCTTTGTTTGATTTATGCATCAATTCAGTTACAGTCCAAATCAATCCCAACCCAAAAATGACTCCTATGTAAGGAGGTAGATGTGTTATTGTCTTGAATACAGGCACAAAGAGAAGAGCTCCCACGCCTAAGAAGAATATAATTCTTGATTGTTTTTGAGACACCAATACTTTGTTTGAACTGTCTTGATTTGTTTGAGGACGAGTAACCTTACCTTTTATAATGTATGTTATAGCCACCAAAGGCACAATCAAAGCCACCAAAGAAGGAATTAAGGTCTCAAGAATAATATTGCCAGCTGTAACATTGCCTTTTATCCAAAGCATAATGGTTGTAACATCACCTATAGGACTCCATGCACCACCAGAGTTGGCTGCCAAAATAATCATACCACAGAAAAACCAACGGTCGTGTTTGTCGTCTATTAACTTTCTGAGCAAGGCACACATAACAATGGCAGTAGTGAGGTTGTCAAGCACAGCACTCATAAAGAATGTTAGAATACTGATAATCCAAAGCAATTTGCGTTTGCTTTTGGTCTCTATTCTATCTGTGATTATTCTGAAACCATCGTGTTGGTCAATAATTTCCACAATAGTCATAGCACCCATAAGGAAGAAAATAATTTCTGCTGTATCTCCAAGGTGAGCAATTAGTACTTCATGAGAAAATCCTGGTCCCATGAGTGAATACACTGCCCACATAATGGCAGCGAGTAACAAAGCAGTTGCGCTCTTATTTATCTTTAAAGGGTGTTCTAATGCAATACAAATATAACCTGCAATAAAGATAATAATCATTAAAATAAAGTAACTCATAATATTCTTTGTTGTTAGTTTTGGTTCTAGAGACTATCTTCTCTTTTGTTGTTTTTGTCTTTGAGTCATTAAGTCGCGGTTGCGCTTTTCCATGGCCTCCATTTTCTTTTGCCATTTGCTCTTTGGGGCTGGTTTACCTTGAGAGTCTTTGAGGCGTTTTAGTATTTTGTCTTCATTAATAGTCTCCTGAATAACATATACTTGAATGAAAGTAAAGCACATTGAAATAAAGTAATAGTAATTTAAGGCTGCGGAGTATTGGTTAAGCATAAAGAGCATAAATACTGGCATCAGATACATCATCCATTTCATACCAGGCATTTGAGTTGAACCTTCTTGTTGTTTCATTGTCATTTTTGTGTAGAAGATTTGAGCAACTGTCATCAATAGACAGAATAAAGAGACATTTGAACCATAGAAAGGTATCTTGAAAGGTAGGTTGATTATTGAGTCATAGCTTGAAAGGTCATCAGCCCAAAGGAATGGTTGCTGACGCAACTCAATGGAAGCAGGAAAGAAGCGGAACATGGCTACCAAGATAGGGAATTGCAAAATCATTGGCAAACAACCAGCCATTGGATTTATTCCGGCTCGTTTGTATAGGCTCATCATGGCTTTTTGCTTTTCCATAGCTTGTTCTTGTTTTGGATATTTCTCGTTGAGTTTCTTCACCTCGGGTGATATTACTCTCATTTTGGCCGAAGAGGAATAAGACTTGTAAGCCAAAGGGAAGAGAACAATCTTTACCAGTATAGTAAGTATGAGAATAACTATACCCATATTCCAACCAAAGTGAGAAAGGAAGTCAAATACTGGAATAATCACAAATCTGTTTATCCATTGCAAAAGGAAGAAGCCCCAACCTAATTGCATGATTTGTTCCATGTGGTTATGGTATTTGCTTATGATGTTGTATTTATTTGGACCATAGAATAAGTCCATTGATATTTCTTGATTGCCATCTTTAGAGTAAGGAATGGAAAGAGTTGAGTACATGCTACGAAGATAAGAAGAATCTTTCTTTGTTGCAGGGAAGGTGAGGGTTTGCATTGTTGCATCTTTGAAATTAGTACTCTTGGCAATTAAGGCTGTTGAGAAAAACTGCTGACGATAAGATACCCATTTTATATCGCTACCACTCTCGTCTTTTTTGTCGTCTTGACCTGTCTCCTTTAGGTTTTCTACTTCGTCTTTTATGTTATAATAGATTGAAGAGTTTCTGAGCTCTACTTGACGGTCTTTTTCTTGAACGCGAAGAGCTGATTGCCATTGCATTTCCATAAAACCATCGTCTGTAACAATACCTTTGAGGTTTTTGAGTGCTATGTTGTAACCCACACGATAGTCATTGCCTCTTATGGTGTAGCGATATTCAAGATATTTTGTTGCATCGCCTTGTGCATAAGCTCTGAAACTTATGACTAAAGAGTCATTGCCACTAACTTTTAATGGTTGCGTGAGATCTTTGTTTGCAATTATTGGGGTAAAATACAAATTGCGGGTATTGACAATGTTCTCTCCCACAGATAAATTAAGATAGTATGAATTGCTATCAAAGAATACAACTGGCTTTTTGCCGTAAGTTAGATATTGTTTTAGTGCAACTTGATTAACTATTGCTCCTTTGGAAGAAAAGGATACTTTGAAAACATCATTTTCTACTGTTATTGTGTCATTGACTCCTTGACTGCAAGAGGCAAAAGCTCCAAAAGATTTTTTGAATGTTGAATCGTTTTGTGAAAGGGTTGAATCATTTGTTGAGGCTAATGAATCTGCGGTAAGCGTTTGTGTTTTTTGCTTGTTGATTTTTGCTTGTACTTGAATCATTGAGTCTTGCTGATGTTTCATTGCAGCTTTTTGTTCTTTGGAAGGAGAAGAATAAATACCCCAACCAATGAAAACCGCCATTATTAGCACCAATCCTATTATTGTGTTTTTGTCTAACATTGTTCTGTCTTTGTTTATTTAAAAAATGAAGTTGCAAAGATAGCAAAAAAGTTGATATCAAATTCAAAACTTAAAAGAAAGAATACTAAGACAATGGTGTTTGATAGCCAAGAGTCTTGTGCGGCTAAATCCTTTCTTTGTTTTAGCAGAGCGAATCAGTCATTGCGCGCGCTGAATCAGTCATTGCGTAGAGCAAATCAGTCATTTAAAAATTTATTTCAGTGATTCAATAGATGGATTTTTTGCTCTTGAAAACCAATGTCTTGTATAATGACAATGCTTTTGTCTTATTTGATATTGAGAGCAAAGAGAAAAGAATAAAATGTTGATTTGGATTGTGGCAAGTAGCCTATTCTCAATCCGCTTTGCAAGGCTTGAGTTATTCTAAATATGTGATAGTCCATTTTAATATCAATTCCTAAGCTGCTGAGGTATTTGTGGTCAAATAGTCCAGCGTCAAAGAATTCACGTGCAAATATTCTTTTGATATATAGTAGTGGTCCCAAAGCAATGTCAGGATAAGCTATTGTGTGGTGATAGTTTAGTTTGGCTCCCCAATAGTATTGTGGAAATTGATTAGTTACGCCACGAGGGAAAGCAACCTCATCAGGGAAATAATACACCAAAGGAGAGTTGTTTTGGAAAGCAAGATTTAATTCAAAGGCTTGATTTATAAATATAGAAGGGAAATAAATAGTGCCATTAAAAGAAATTATGTGAGCATTGGCTGTTGTTAAGGAACGTTGAGCCTTGCCCTCTACCACAAAACCCAAATGAGGCACAATATCTTTTTGGGCCATTGATTGGTAAGTACTCCATTTGATGTCTAATCCTGCTGCAGAGAACAGAGTTATGGCTTCTTGAAAATTTGCTCCTGGAGAAATACTGCGCATAGAGTAAAGAAAAGAATAAGAGAAATATTTGTTCCAGTTATTGAAAGTCCAATTATATGGTACTGTTATATTGGTGGAAAAAGTGTATTCATCCCAGCTTGAAATGTCAGTGTATGATGTGTCATGGTCTAAGAGAATGTTGCGTGAGCCATATTTGAAAGAGGCATTGATAATTGGGTACCACCCTTGATAAGTGTAGTTGATGTATGTTTCGTCTCTTTTGTCAGAGGCTATGATTTTGTGCCCTGCCTCTAAAATGGAAGAAGAAAGCAAGTTTTGTGAAAATACAGAAGCACCAAAACCCAAATCTTCATTTTTAATACTCATAAATATAGGAGCCCAAGAGTGGAAATTGAAAAGATGTAAGTACTTGTTGTATTTATGTGAGCTGTACAAAGAGTCTTGCTTTTTGCCAGAAAGTTGGGTTATAGCACTATCTGTTTGTAGTTGTAATTCTTGTGCTTCCATAAGTGAGGCAAGGGCAAAGGGTTTATTGATTGTATTTAATGAGCAAGAAGATAGGTTGTAAAGGTTTTGTTTTATTATTCTGGCTCCATCGGCAGTGTAAGAACTAATGAAGAGAGTGCTATCTTTGATTGCAAAAGCCAAAGCTCCATAATTTACTTGTGAATGAGTGCTGACAACAGAGTCGGGATTGTCTGCACTAATTGAAAACACTTGATATGCATTGTCTTTCTCACCAATGAAATATATTCTGTGGTTGTAGTATTTGGTTTGAGAGATGTTGTTGAATGAAGGTGAGAGTAAAAGTCTTTCTTTTTTTGTATTAGTATTGTAGGCTATGATTTGTTTGCCTTGTGTTGTGGTTTTAATCAGGTATATGTCTTTTGTATTGTCGTCCCATGTAGGATAGGCCAGTGCTGCGCAATCCTCTGTGGTTGGAAAACGTTCAATAATGCTTTTTTTTGCTTTATCAAAAAGAACCAAATGTTGATCTGACACACTATCATCTTCTATTGCGGCAATTATATTATTGTCTTTTGGACAGTAAGATGGAGTGTAAAGACGCATTGAAGGAGATAATGAACGATAGGAATCATTTTTCATATCGTATTCCATGAGTATTGCATAACTTTCATCTTCCCAACGGAAATGAGAGGAATATTCACTCCAAAGAATAAGGCTGTCTTTGCCGCTGACATAGTTATTCATTATATTGCCTGTATAGAATAGGCGTTTTTCTTGCTCAGGGTGAGAGGTGTTGATTAAAACTGTTTGAGGTGTGTGAGAAAATGAGGTCTTTATGCACAAAATAGTGGAGTCATTGAGCACTAATGGTGAGAGGTAATTTATGTATTGATGAGAAGTCTTGGTAACTTCTTCTATTGGTAGGCTTTGTTTTTGGGAGTAATATATGCTATCTTCTTGTTTCCATTGATAAGAAAGAGAGTCTGACATTTCTTTGTATAGTTTTTTGACAGATAAAAATATCTTTCTTTTGTGTATGGAGCCAAACGGTTGTAGCAAAATGGAACGTTTGGCTGTGTTTTCCATCATATCTGCATATATCATGCGGTCATATTTTTTTCTACCAAAGGCTACCATGTGATAACCAAAAATATAGTCGTTTGGTACATAGTCTTTCATTGAACCAAGCAAAGCTTTGTCATAGGAGTAACTACCTTTTTGCATCATTTGAGCTTTCAAATACATATTGAATTCAGATGTCTTGCCTCTGCCTGTTGGACACAGAGTGCTCTCTGCCAGAACTGCATCACCTTCCATAAACCACATTGGAACGAAAATGCCTTCTACTAGTCCATAAATATGCTCTCCAAATATTCGTGCAGCGTATTTGGTGAAACCTTTTTTTAATGAGTTTATTTGTACGGCATGTCTTAGCTCATGAACAGCCAGTTGCCTATCCCAAGGGTAAGCGTATGTTGTCACAGGGGCAGAAGTCCATAGCTCTATGCGTTTTGGAGCCCATATTGTTGTGGCATTTGAATAAGCACTATTTGTGTGAAAGAGAAAAGGAACTTGTGGGGCTTTTGCACCCAAAGATAAACCTATAATAGAATATATGCTATCAACATAAGAAGCGAATTTTTGAGCCTTTGCTTCATAAAAAGAAGGATAGACAAGATGTATTCTATCATTCTTTATTTCTCTATATTTGATGTGGGAGTTGTCTACACCAACATAATAGTATTGTGCTCTTGCTGACTGAAAGCATAGCAATGCAGCAATCAAGGGCAAAAAAAGAAAGCCAAAAGAAGATAATAGGTCTTCTCTTGACTTTGATTTGAATAAGTGTATATGCTTATTTTGTTGGAACATTCTTTAGTGTTGCAACTACAAATTTCCATAGCTTAGCTACTGATTCAATATTTACTCTCTCAGCTGGTGAGTGAGGGTGCTGAATCGTTGGACCAAATGAAATCATATCCCAATTAGTGTATACTCCACCAAACAAACCACACTCTAAACCGGCGTGAATAGCCATTATCTTAGGCTCTTTGTTGAAAAGTTGTTTGTATAGACTTTGCATTTCATTTAGTATAGGTGATTGCATATTAGGTTTCCAACCAGGATACTGTCCGTCAAAGACACATTTTGCACCTGCAAGTTCAAAAACACTACGCATCATTTGTGCTAAGTCCATTTTAGCTGTGTCAACAGAAGAACGAAGCAAACATTTTACTGTAATTGTCTTACCATCACTTGCAACAATAGCTAAGTTAGTAGATGTCTCAACCAAGTTCTCAACACTGAAAGACATTCTCATTATGCCATTAGGACAAGCATAAATAGCATTAGTCAATCTCTTTTGAGTGCAAGAGTCAATTAACTCTTTTGGCAGTGCTGTTGGGTTCATTTCTATTTGCAAATCCTCGTCAGTATCAGCTAACTCTGCTTTGATTTCTTTTGTTACTGTTTCTAATATTTCTTTTGCTTGAGCCACCTTGCTTGTTGGGAGGGCTATTGTTCCAAAAGCTTCCAATGGGATAGCATTTCTCAAAGAGCCACCATTTATGTCAGCCATTCTAACATCTACTGCCTCTAAAGCTTTCATTAAACGGAAATAAATCTTGTTGGCATTGCCTCTACCAAGAATGATATCCATACCGCTGTGTCCGCCTTTAAGTCCTGTTACGCTTAATTTAAAGGCACTCATATCTATAGCTGCGGCTTCTAATTTATAGTCAAAAGTGAATGTGCCGTCTATTCCACCTGCACAACCAACATAAAGTTCTCCCTCTGTTTCTGAGTCAAGGTTAAGAAGAATATCTCCTTTTAGGATTCCTTTTTCCAACCCCTCTGCTCCAGTCATTCCAGTTTCTTCATCAACTGTGAAAAGAGCTTCCAATGGTCCATGCTCTAAAGTGTGGTCTTCCAAAACAGCAAGTATTGTTGCTCCACCCATGCCGTCATCAGCTCCAAGTGTAGTACCTTTTGCTTTAACCCACTCTCCGTCAATCCAAGGTTGAATAGGGTCTTTCTCAAAATCGTGGTTTGTGGCAGCAGTTTTTTGTGGTACCATGTCAAGGTGAGCTTGCAAAATAACACATTTGCGGTTTTCCATACCTTTTGTGGCAGGCTTACGCATGATAACATTACCTATTTTGTCTACACAGCATTCTATGTTATGCTCTTTTGCCCAAGAAACTAACTTGTCAGCAAGCATTTTCTCTTTTTTAGATGGATGAGGTATAGAACAAATCATATCGAAATTGTTCCATACTAATTTTGGTTCCAAATTCTTGATTTCACTCATAATAAAAGCGTTTTAAATTGTTATTTTGTTTATTTCTTATTTCAATATCTCTGTATGAACAAACGGATAAGGGAAAAGGTTTATTTCATCTGGAGTTATATCTCTGTCAAATATGCCATAGATTGTTGCTCCAGAACCACTCATTTGTGAATATAAGGCTCCAATAGTATACATTTGTTTCTTTATATCTCGTAAAACTGGATATTTAGGGAAAATAGATGCTTCAAAATCATTGCCAATAAAATTTCTCCATTGCCAAAGTGGCATAGATTCCAAGGTATTCAGAAGTGGAATTTCTCTTTGTTTGATATCAATACCACTATATGCCTCCTTTGTGGAAATAAATACATCTGGTTTTACAAGTAAAATTCTTTTGCCTTTCAAAGAGAGCGTTGTTTGCGCAAAACGATTGCCTCGCTCATAAGCATACAAAGGTATACTATAAGTAAAAAAAGCACAATCGGCTCCAAGGCGTGAGGCATAGTTGTCAATATTTCTTAGGGAAAGCTCTAAATTAAACATAGAGCTAAGCAATTTTATGGTGAAAGTGGCATCGGCACTGCCTCCACCCAAACCTGCCCCCAAAGGAATGACTTTGTGCAAAAATATATCTACATTTGGCAGTTGTGGATAGTCTTCTTTCAGCAGACGATAAGCTTTAAGGCAAAGGTTGTCTTGCTCTGGAGTATCTTTTATTTCTAACCCCTGGACATGTAAAGAACTCTGAGGGCTGTTGCTTTCAACTATTTCAAGAGCATCATTAAGGCTCAAAGGATACATTAGGGTCTCTATGGAGTGATAGCCGTCTGGCAAAACTCCTGTTACATTTAGTCCAATATTTATCTTAGCACAAGGAAAGTAAATCATAGTTGCAAAGATACACAATTTATTATTTGCTTTTCATTTTAGGTAAATTCTCCTCCAAAAGATTTGTTTCTTTTTGAAAATTGGGATAAAAAGATTCTATTAAAAAGATTTGATTTTCAGAATTAAAGTTTGAAGAAATTGTTTCTTTGATTTATGATTACAATAATGGCATTATTGCGCTTCAATAATACGGTTATTGCTGCTTAATAATACCATTATTGGACTCCAATAATGCCATTATTGTAAAGCTCTTTCAAAGATTAAATTTTGGCAGTCTTTGTTTTATTTAACTGTAACTTTATTATGTGATAGTGAAAGGAAGGAAAATTTTGTTGCTATAAATAAAAAAATATATCTTTGCATTGTTATAAGTATTCTTTTCATGATAATCTACTTTTTAAGATTAAACTCGTATTCATTTTGAGATAAACCTGCCTCTACATTAGAATGATTTATTCTTCCATAATAAACCATTCTCATTTTGTTATTAGATTTTGATATACTCCATTCTACTGGATAATCACCATAAGAGAACCAACCTAAAGAATCGTTCCCTCCTTTTGTGACATACATAGTAGTATCATCTATCATATAAAAATAGCTCCAACAATTATTGCCAAAAAGTATATCACAATTTTCATTTATTGTATCACTTACAATAGTGTAATATTTACCCTCTTTTGGATACATTGTCAAAGTTATTGTGGTATTGTTATATGTTTTACATTCCCATACCTTAACTGCATTGTTATCATCATCATCATTATCATCTTTGCAAGAAACAAATGTTGTTCCTACTATTGCAACTAAACCTATAAATAATAGGAGTAGCTTAAACCTGTTGTTTTTCATTTCTTTTTGATATTTGAATTTAACTATTTTACTTTGTTATTGCGTTTATCTTCTAAACAAGTAGAAACATTTCTGCTTTGCTTCGTTTGCTTTTTTAATGTTACCTTAAATGGGAGAATAGTAAAATAAATTTTATTGCCAACAATCCGTACAAATCAATTGATTACTTTGCCTTTTATTTTAAGTATAAAATCAGATGCATTCACTGCATTACTCCTAATTACTATTGTTTTATGAAATTCACCTATTGCGTCTGTGTTATATTTTATATTCATAATAATCTTGTTATTAGACTTGACTAAGTTATTTGATATAGTTGGAATAGTACATCCACAAGATGATTTCACTTCATTTATAACTAATGTTTTCTTGCCTTTATTGATAATGGTAAAAGTACAAACTCCTTCACTATATTGTTTTATAGTTCCATAATCATATTCTATTTTGTCTGCATCTATTATAGGTCCATCAGTATTTTTATTTTTATGACATGAAAATATCATAATAGTAATACATAAAATCAAAAAAATCTTCTTTGTTTTATTCATAATCATTTATTGCTTTTAGAATATCCTTATAATCAATATCATCACCAATATGAGAGTAAACAATTTTTTTATCAGGCGAAATTAAGTAATATTGTGGCATAGGATACATTTTTAAATAGCTATTTAATCCCTTTGCTCCATAAAAATAAGGCTCACAATGATATTTTATTGCATCTTGCTTCAATCTTTTAATATCAGCTGAATATGGATTGATACTCATTATCTTTATACTTTTTAATTCTAAAATAGTTTTACCATCATTTTCTGATCTTTCTTTATTCATTCTTTCAAAGAACTTTAAACAAGGAGGACACCCTCTAAACCAACAATCCAATAGTAACCAACCTTTTTCTTTTGCAATTGTTGTCGTATCATTATCTATATCTACCAATGGGAAATTCAAAATCTCTTTATTCATTTCGTTTATCTCTTTATCGCAATAAATCGAAGGTTTATTATCATTCAATCTTAAATAAGTCGTATAAGCGGCATTATTAAGATTATAAATAGAGTCTATAATTAAAGTATTATTGTCAATAGAAAAATCAGAAAATTCATATACAATTCTATTTATGTCTGTTTTTGATACAACGCCTTTTACTGTGTCAATTGGAATAAAAACAATTTTATCTATTCGCTTTATTGAAGTGTTATAATAATAAAAGATATTGTATTGACTATACCAATAAGTTTTATTTTTTTGTGCTTGCTGATAATTTTCGTGTGCAAACCATGTAGTAGAAATAGGAGATTGACATTGCAATATTTTATAAGTAACACCATTTATTAGACTGTCTGTTGAATTGATTCTTTTACCATTTTTCTTTTCCCAGTATGGAGAATAAATATTCCAATCCTGCTTTGTTTTTAACCATTGATAGCTGTAGAATTCATAATTATTTTCAAACCCATTTACAAAGACTTTGTTATAACAAGCAAGCTCTTCATTATCATTAGTGATAATAATAATCTGTTTATTGTCCAACTTTATACATTGATTATTATTCTCAATAACACTGACAATGCTATTATTTTTATCGTTTTTTTGCATTATTGCATAGATAGAAACCGATGTGTCTCCATTTGTTGTATAATAAATTTCTTTTGTCTTATAAGACAAATATTTTTCCCCAACATATTGTCTATGAAATTTCTTCAATGAAACCTCTTGTGCAAAAGCTCCTATATAAATAAGAAACATTGCAAATAATAAAGAACTTACTCGTCTCATATTATTAATAAAAAGCTACCCAATATTGATATGTGGACCTAATGCTTTAAGGAGTTCAATGAACTTATCCCACAATGTCTTACCAGGTCCTAACGCTTGTTTGCATTCACCATTGCTTGTTTCACAAGGCGTACAACCGTCTACATGACCTTGAGGATTTCTACTAAATTTGCGCCCTGTTCCACAATTTTTACTTGTACACGTAACTTCTGGTTTTGAATACTTATCTGATACATATAATACATCACCATTATCATCATATAATTTTGTTACTGTTATTCCTGTTAACACTGAATATCCATCTGTAACATTAAAATATGATGTACTAATAACTGCTTCAATATTCGCATTTAAAGGATATGGATCATATATTGAAATATCTTCAACAACCACATTAAACCCTTCTTGTTTTAAAGACTTTTCAATATTTGACTTTAACAATTCTATATCATCTACATATACAAATCTATGATCAGCACTTATATATTTCGCAAATATATTAGAATTTAATATATTAGATTTTTGAATACTACTAGTTCCTGTATTTTTTGATACTTCATTATCATCTTTGCAAGAAACAAATGTTGTTCCTGCTATTGCAACTAAACCTATAAATAATAGGAGTAGCTTAAACCTGTTGTTTCTCATTTCTTTTTGATATTTGAATTTAATTATTTTACTTTGTTATTGCGTTTATCTTCTAAACAAGTAGAAACATTTCTGCTTTGCTTCGTTTGCTTTTTTAATGTTACCTTAAATGGGAGAATGGTAAAAGTTATCCTTATTACCTGCATTAAAGGCAACAAAGAATATCTAAATTATTTTTATCCAATAGAACTATTCTTTCTGAAGAATATAAAGCAAGATATACTTTCTTTAAAACAATTTGCTTGCTATATGGGTTAAGGAAGTTGATAATAAAGACAACAAATGGTAAAGTAATCATTAGAATAATTACTCTTAAGAAATGCTTATCATATAATAGATTTGTTGTCATTTTGTTTTTAAATTGTTATAGAGGCAAAATTATAACTTTAATCTGTAAACACAAAATATTTTTAAATATATTTGTTTGCATTTGATATTATTTGATTTCGCCAGACTAAAACTTTATTATAGAAAAGCGAAACAAAAAAAATAGTTTTGTTGCTATAAATAAAAAATATATCTTTTCTTTGCATTGAATAACGCTTTCTTTGGTTTAGAGCAATAAACAGATTATAAATATAGCGCGCAATGAAACAGATAATTATCTTTTTGTCTCTTTTATCTATTTGTATTGGGCTTAGTGCTCAGCAACAACAAACAAATATAGTTAGAAAAAACTATGCTCGTGTGGTTTTAGATAGCATTGAGCACGGACGCTCGTGTTTAGATATTACCCTTTTTCGAGACTCTGTGCAAACGGTGTCAAAAAGAATTTTTTTTCTTCATTATGTTTGTGTAAAGGATATAGTTTGTGAAAATGATAGTGTTTTTTTTGTGGTTATACTTTCTTTAAAGATAATTGGGAAGGCTTTATTGCCTATGCCTCTTTGAAAGAGATAATGTCCGAAAATTGTATATACCATTATTCTTCTCCCAAGAGCGTTTATGTTGTGGATAAGTTATGCACATATCTTAATGATAATGGACTTAGAATTATTGCTGCTGTTGGCAAACAAGATTATTGTCAGTTTGTTGCGGCACCAACAAAAATTGATACAACTAATCTGAAAGCAGAGAAAGGATATGTTTTGGGTGAAAATAAAGATATGTTTTGGGTTATTACACCACCAAGGCGTCAGCATTGTTTTATCACATACATAATGACAGATAACTCTAAGGCAAGCACACCTTACAACACTTATGATATGTGTTACTTGAACGATCAGCAAGTAGAAGACTTTAGACAAACAAAAGATAGTTTAATTTTTCTTGTAAAGGAAAATATGTCGCTGGGGTTTGACCATAAAATATTGAAATTAAATAAAAGCAATCTTGACTCTTGTGATAGCTATCTTGCAGTAAAATATAGAGACTCTGTCAATGTTTCAAAGAATGAATATAAGGAATATATGCCTTTTCCTTCTAGTCCATGGCGTCATTGCATCTTTGCCACAAAGTCAAACTTTACTCTTATGCCTTTGCGCATAAAGGTTTTTACAACAAAGGAAGAGGCAACTAAAACAATAAGTAAAGCAAAGAAATAAATAAATCTAAGCATCAATTAAGAAGAAGTTGTTTTGCATACAAAAAGAAAGGGCACAACCTTACGGTTATGCCCTTAAGCCTATGAAAAAATAAATTATCCTTCTTTTATTTTAAAATATCAACAGAACGTTTTAAGAAATTATTTAGTGCCACACCTTTTAATAAACCTTGTGAAAGAAGAGCTAAGTCTTTGAGTTGAGAAAGCATTTCTTTTTGTTTTGCAGGGTCTTCTTCTTTAAGAACTTTGTTCATCAATGGGTGGTTAACATTTACTACTAAATTGTAACTCTCTGGCATTTCTCCATAGAATGAAGCCATGCTATCACCTCCCATTTTGCTCATGTCTTTCATACGGCGCATAAATTCATTTTGTGTTATTGTTAATGGTGGCATACTCTCTTCCATACTTTCTGTTTGAACTGTGAAAGTTTTCTTGTCCACTTGTTCTTCTATGAGTTTTTTCAATTGCTCTGTTTCTTTCTCATCTAATTTGCTTGGCACAACCTCGTCTTTTGATATAAGTTTGTCAATGACATCAGAGTCTATGCGCACAAAACGATAGTCTTGTCCTTTTTGCTCCAAAGCATTTATGAAATGAGTGTCAAGTATTCCGTCCATAAGCAAAACATCATAACCTTTGTCTTTTGCAGCTTGAATGTATGCATATTGATTATCTACATCATTAGCATATAAATAAACTAACTTCTTGTCTTTGTCTGTTTGCAAAGGTTTGATGAGGTTAGCATATTCTTCCATTGAATAGAATTTTCCTTCTGTATTCTTGAAAAGGAATATACCTTTACATCTGTCATAGAACTTTTCATCAGAAAGCATACCATATTCTATAAATACTTTCAAGTCGTCCCATTTCTTTTCGTAGTCTTCTCTTTGCTCGCGGTAAAGCTCTTCAAGTTTCTCTGCCACTTTCTTTGAAATGTGAGAGGCAATTTTCTTTACATTTGCATCACTTTGTAAGTATGAACGAGATACATTTAAAGGAATGTCTGGTGAATCCAATACACCACGAAGCAACATCATATACTCTGGTACTACTCCTTCAACAGAATCTGTTACAAATACTTGATTGCAATAGAGCTGTATCTTGTCGTGCATAGGGTCTATATTTTTCCTTACCTTTGGGAAATAAAGCAAACCAGTAAGATTAAATGGGTAATCAACATTCAAATGTATATGAAATAAAGGCTCGTCAAAGTTCATTGGATATAATTCATGATAGAATTTATTGTAGTCTTCATCAGTCAAAGTAGAAGGTTGTTTCTTCCACAATGGGTCTGTGTTGTTTATAATTCTATCTCTTGTTTTTTCAATTCTTTTTGGTTTGCCGTCTTTGTCTTTTTCTGTTTCAGAGTCATCCCAATAAGTTTCTGTACCAAAACGAATGGTAACAGGCATAAACTTACAATACTTTTTCAATAGTTCAAGCACTCTGTTCTCTTCCAAAAATTCTTCATTTTCGCTATCTATGTGCATTACTATCTCTGTTCCTCTGTCTGCTTTGTCGCAATCTTCCAAAGTGTATTCTGTGTTGCCATTACACCACCAACGTTGTGCAGGATTGTCAGTGAAACTCTTTGTGCGGAACTCAACTTCCTTGCTTACCATGAAAGCAGAATAGAAGCCTAATCCAAAATGTCCTATGAGTTGATTTTGTTCTGCTTCATCTTTGCCTTTAAATTTTTGTAAGAACTCTTCAGCTCCAGAAAAAGCTATTTGATTTATGTATTTATCAACTTCCTCTGCACTCATTCCAACACCATGGTCAATAACTGTGAGGGTCTTTTCTTTCTTGTCAATTTTGACATCAATAGTTGTGTCGCCCATTTCTCCTTTGAATTGACCCAAAGAAGCAAGAGTTTTTAGTTTCTGTGTTGCATCAACAGCGTTAGAAACAATCTCTCTTAAAAATATTTCGTGATCTGAATAAAGAAACTTCTTAATGACTGGAAAGATATTTTCCGTCTTTACATTTATGCTACCTTTCATTTCTTGATATAGTTTTTTGTTTGTAAATCAAATTTTGTTGTATTGATTGTAACAAGCAATGATTATACCAAAGAATTTAAGATGTCATTTTGTCATATTAATTAAGTATGAGAAATTGAGCTGTTAGTCTTGAAAGCTGTTGCAATAGTATAGTTTTACCCTCTGTCATTGTAACAATAGCATCAGGAGTGTAACGTCTAATGGTTACAAGTGTTAAATTGTCGTTGTATTTCACTAAATAAGAAAGTGAAAGCTCAGCGATCAAACTATCCAATGTCTCTTTTTGAGGCATATCAAAGCATACAGAAAAACTTAGAGCAGAGTTCTGCATAAGATTTATTTTTATGCCTAAACGAGTGAAAAGAGAAAATATCTTGGATAGGTTTTCTTCAACCACAAAAGAAAAATCCTCTGGCGTTATTGACAATAACATTTGGTTGTCTTTAAAGATAAAACTTGGAATATTTGGATTTATGTTTTCAAATCTTCCAATGGCACTGCCTTTTTCTTCATGGCAGAGGAAGCTTTTTACATACAAAGGAATGTTTCTATTTTCCAAAGGCTTTAAAGTCTTTGGGTGAATAACAGATGCTCCATAATAACTTAGTTCTATTGCCTCTGCGTATGGCACTTGCTCTAATAGTTGTGCCAAAGGCATTCTTTTTGGGTCTGCATTCATAAGCCCTGCAACGTCTTTCCAAATAGTTACACTTTGAGCTGAAAGACAGTATGCAAAAACTGAAGCACTGAAGTCTGAACCCTCTCTGCCAAGAGTTGTCATTTGCCCTTGAGAGTTTGAGGCAATAAACCCTTGAGTTAAAACAGTATTGTAATTTATAAAAAGAGGCAAAACGTTTTGTGATATTTTACTTTGTGTCTCTTGCCATTTAACTTTGGCCATGCGGAAAGATGAATCTGTTACTATATTTTCAAAAGCATTGACTTGTTTGTGCTCTAAACGAATAGAAAATAAATATTCACTGATAATCTTAATACATATTTTTTCACCAAAAGAAACTATAGCATCATACAATTCGCTATAAGAGACATCTTTTTCTTTTAGAAGAAAAAGAGAAATGTCTTCTATGGTTTGATTTAAATAGTCTGTTGCAGTATTGTTTGGGTTTTCAAAGAGTTCTTGTATTATGCGAGTGTGATAGTCTTTTATATCTTGAAGTGTAGAGTAATCAATATGTTTAAAAGAATAAAACTCTCCGACCACTTTTTCTAAAGCGTTAGTTGTTTTGCCCATAGCAGAAATTACAACCAAACGTTTTTTGTCTTCTCTTTTGATTATTGAAGCAACATTTCTAACACCTTCAGCACTTTTGACTGAAGCTCCGCCAAATTTCTCAACAAATATATGGTTCATTGTATTTTACTTTTGTTTCTGTGTGCAAAGATAATATTTTCTTATCAGTGTTAGCTTACTTGAATTTATTTTCATATCTTTGCTCCCTGATTAAATCAACAATTTAAATTAATTACAACGATGCTAAGCAAAAAATTAGAAACAGCATTAAATGCTCAAGTCAATGCAGAGTTTTGGTCTGCTTATTTATATCTTTCAATTGCCTCTTATTTTGAGTCAAAGGGCTTTGCTGGAATGGCTAATTGGATGCGTGTTCAATTCAAAGAGGAACAAGATCACGCACTCAAATTTTATGATTTTGTAATTTCAAGAGGTGGTAAGATTACTCTTAACCCTATTGAGGCAGTGCCAACAACATGGACTAATCCTTTGGAGGTATTTACAGAGACATTGGCTCATGAACAAAAGGTTACAGAGCTGATAAATTCATTGTATGCCTTGGCAACAAAAGAAAATGACTATGCAACACAATCAATGCTTCATTGGTTCATAGATGAACAAGTTGAAGAAGAGAAAAATGCTCAAAATATTATTGATTCTTTAAAGATGATTGGTGATGATGGTCTTGGAGTTTATCAATTAGACAAAGAACTTGCAACAAGAGTTTATACACCAATAGTATTAAACACACAAGCATAAGTTAGAAAAACTAATCTTTAGAAAAGACGAGATGGATTATCTCGTCTTTTTTCATGTAAAAGTGAAAACAAATTCTATTACTTAAATAACAACAAAATAAAACAAAGAAACAGCGTGCTAAAACAAAGAAAGAAAATTTTGTAATCAAGAAACAATAGTGCTAAAACAAGGTTTTGTTTTTGCTTTATAAAAAAAAGTTGTATCTTTGCCTCTTGTTAGGCAAACTAAATCAATTATGGCTAAAAGACAATTAAGTTTTAATCCTGCTCCTATTTGGAGTGCTAATTTTTCAACAGTGTTAAGTATTTCATTGGTGCTGTTTATGCTTGGTTTTATGCTGTTGTTTATTTTTCATGCCTTCACTGCAAGTAACAACATAAAAGAAGAGGTTAATTTTACAGTGTATCTGGTTGAGGGTTCGACACCTCAGGAGGCTACAGAGCTAATCAAAGATTTAAAACTAAATAAAAATGTCAAAGATGCCAAGTATGTCTCAGCCGATGACGCCAAAAAAGAGATGGATAAGGTGATGGGTACAGACCATTTAGATGTTTTAGATTCTGAAAATCCTTATTCTGCTTCAATAGTCGTTACTTTGAAAGCTCAAAGTTTGAATAATACCAATATTAAGCCTTTTGTGCAAAGTGTGGAAGCAAAATCTATTGTAGATAATGTTGATTATCGTCAAGACTTAGTGCAAAACATAAATACAACAATCTATAATGTATCTGGCTTTGTGCTTGCTTTGGTTATATGTTTGCTTATTATTGCAGTAACACTAATAAATCACACAATACGTCTTTCTATTTACTCTAAACGTTTTCTTATTCGTTCAATGGAATTAGTGGGAGCAAAGAGGAAATTGATACAAAAGCCTTTTATGATTAAAGGATTGTGGTTCGGAATCATTGGAGCAGTGGTAGCAGATGTGCTTTTGCTGTTGCTTTTGGTGTGGGTTGCAAATACTTTCAGTGGTATAGTTATGCCTAAATACTATTTAATTTATGGTATTTTGGGAGGCGGAATATTAGTTTTTGGAGTCTTGCTTTCTTTCACTTGTACAGTGATTTCGGTTTATAAATTTATGCACATAAGTCGTGAAAGGTTATATAGATAAAACAGAAATAAAAAGTTTAAAGATAAAATAAATAATACAATGCCAAAAGAAATAAAGTCAATGCCTTCAAAACAACCAGCAAAGAAGGCTATGTATTCAAAGAGTATGCAAAACACAAAACCAAAATTTGATTTTGCCTTTGAGAAGAAGAATTATATATGGATGTTTGTTGGAGTAGCCTTATTGTTTATTGGCTATCTGCTTTTGATTGGTGGAGGATCAGACAATCCTGATGTGTTTAACTATGGTTTGTTTTCAGCACGTCGTTTGGTTGTGGCACCTATTTTTATGGTTGTAGGGATTGGAGTGGAGATTTACGCAATACTCTTGAAGGTAAAGGACAAAAAATCACAAGAAACTCCAGAACGATAGTTCTAATCAAAACAACAAAGATAAAATAAATGGATTTATTTCAAACAATCATCATCTCTATTGTAGAGGGATTGACTGAGTTTTTGCCTGTTTCTTCAACAGGGCATATGATTATTACACAAGGACTCTTGGGAGTTCAAAGTACAGAATTTGTAAAACTCTTTACTGTTTGCATACAGTTTGGTGCAATCTTGTCTGTGCTTGTGTTATATTGGAAAAGATTTTTTCAGACTTGGAATTTCTATTTCAAGTTGTTTGTTGCCTTTATCCCAGCAGCAATAATTGGCTTTTTGGCAGGAGATTTCATAGATGAGCTTTTGGGTAATGTGCTTGTGGTGGCAGTGATGCTTGTTTTGGGAGGCGTGTTTATGCTTTTTTGTGACAAGTGGTTTAATCACCCAGATGAAAAACAAGAAATGACTTATAAGAAGAGTTTTCTTGTTGGTTGCTTTCAATGTATAGCAATGATACCTGGCGTTAGTCGTTCCATGGCTACAATAGTTGGAGGTATGACTCAAAAACTCACTCGCAAGAATGCTGCAGAGTTCTCATTCTTCCTTGCTGTGCCAACAATGTTAGCCGCTTCTGGATACAAAATACTAAAAGCTTTTATGATGCCAGGAGGTAAAGAAATGTTGATTTCAAATATGTCAACATTGATTATTGGTAATGTGGTGGCTTTCCTTGTAGCTATCTTGGCCATAAAGTTCTTTATATCCATTCTTACTCGTTATGGATTTAAGGCTTTTGGATATTACAGAATCATTGCTGGAGCTGTAATTATCATTCTTATTCTTTGCGGTTTTAATCTTTCAGTGGCTTAAAAATGATAGACCTTAATGCAGAGGGTGGAATAATATTATTAGACAAGCCTTACACATGGACTTCTTTTCAAGTGGTAAAGAAGGTCAAATATTCACTTATTCATTATTTTGGTCGCAAAATAAAAGTTGGACATGCAGGGACATTGGATCCTTTGGCCACAGGACTACTTATTATATGTGTAGGTAAATACACTAAACAAATACCTTTATTGCAAGAAGGCGACAAGGAGTACATAGGACAGTTTACTCTGGGAGCCATAACAGCAAGTTATGATATGGAAAAGCCGGTTAGTCAAGCTTTTTCCACAGAGCATATTACTAAAGAAAAGATAAAGGAATGCGCAGAGAGCTTTTTGGGAGTTCAACAGCAGGTTCCACCAATTTTTTCTGCAGTAAAGATTGACGGCAAAAGAGCTTATAAACTTGCAAGAGCAGACCAACAAGTTGAATTAAAGCCAAAGGATATAGAGATAAAAGAATTTGAGATAACAAATATTGATATGCCCAAAGTGGATTTTAGAGTTGTTTGTTCAAAAGGTACATATATACGAAGCCTTGCAAGAGATTTTGGTTTAGCTTTGCAAAGTGGAGCTTATCTGTCAGCTCTAAGGCGTACAAGAATAGGGGATATGTATGTCAAAGACGCTATTTCTCCAGAGGAATTAGTACAAGAGCTGGCGCAAACAAAGATTGAAGAAATCTAAGTCAAGATTCAGTAAATTAAAACAAAGAAATAATTGCTCAACATGCCATCTTGTTGCCACTAAAACAAAGTTTCCGTTCACGCAAACTTTGTTTTATTCTGATAAAACTTCGTTTTAGTTTGCTAAAACAGCGAAATAATGAAATAGATCTATTTTTGCTGTTTTTTTAACAAGAAAAGTACTTGTAGTTTAAACATTTGTTAAAAATGGGTAAGGATATAAATCATAAAAAGAGTTAAAACTCTTGACAAAAGGTACTTTAGAGGTTATATTTGCAGTTTATTGCAAATCATAGGTAAACTTTAAATCATAAAAAGTCAAATGAAGTTATCACAATTCAAATACAATTTGCCAAAAGAGCTTATTGCCGAAAAGCCTTCTGCACAAAGAGATGAATGTCGTCTAATGGTGCTTGACCGCAAAACTCAAACTATAGAACATAAAACTTTTAAAGACCTCATAAACTATTTTGATGAGGGCGATATCTTGATTATGAATGACACAAAAGTTTTTCCTGCTCGTCTTTATGGTAAGAAGGAAAAAACAAATGCAAAGATAGAAGTTTTTTTGCTTCGTGAGATAAATCCAGATACAAGACTTTGGGATATTCTTGTTGACCCTGCAAGGAAAATAAGAATAGGTAATAAATTATATTTTGGAGAAAATGACGAATTGGTTGCTGAGGTAATTGACAATACTACTTCCAGAGGAAGAACTCTTAGATTTCTTTTTGATGGAACACATGAAGAATTTCATAAGGTGTTACATAAATTAGGACATACTCCAATTCCAGATGACCTTTTGAGAATAAGAGATGTCGTTCCTGAGGACAAAGAACGTTATCAAACTATTTATGCTAAGAATGAGGGGGCAGTGGCTGCACCAACAGCAGGTTTCCATTTCAGCAAACAACTAATGAAACGTTTGGAGATAAAAGGGTGTGATTTTTCTTTTATTACTCTTCATTCTGGGTTGGGAAACTTTCGTCCAATAGAGGTGGAAGACCTAACAAAACACAAAATGGATTCAGAGGAAATGCATATCTCTATAGGAAATGCAGATAAAATAAATAATGCTTTTGATAACAAAAATAGGATTTGTTGTGTGGGCACAACATCTTTAAAAGCTGTTGAAACGGCTACAACAATAACTCAAAAGATTAAGCCTTTTGACGGCTGGACAAACAAGTTTATTTTTCCACCGTATGATTTTTGTATTCCAAATGCAATGGTAACAAATTTCCATGCCCCATACTCATCAATGCTTATGATGGTTACAGCTTTTGGAGGCTATGATTTTGTAATGAAAGCTTACAAAATGGCTATTGAAGAGAAATACAAATTCCTTACTTATGGTGATGCAATGCTCATCATCTAATCCTTTGTATGCTGTTGTTGTGGCAGCAGGCAAGGGGAAAAGAATGGCAAATGATATTCCAAAGCAGTTTCTTCCTATAAATGGGAAGCCAATTCTTATGTACACACTTGAAAAAATATTCTCTTGGTTTGAGGGAGTAAATATAGTACTTGTACTTTCAGAAAAAGATATTCCTTATTGGCAACTTTTGTGCTTAGAGTATAATTTTTCAATTCCTCACAATATTGTCAAGGGAGGATCTCAAAGGTTCTTTTCTGTACAAAATGCTTTGCAATCAATAACGGCACCAGAGGCTATTGTGGCAATTCACGATGGAGTTAGACCTTTTGTTTCTGAGACTGTTTTCAGAAATTGTGTTAAAGTGGCACAAGAAAAGGGTAATGCCTTGCCAGTCATAGCTCCAGTTGAAAGTGTTAGGTTAAGAAAAAATGCTTCCACTTACGCTTTTGATAGAAATAATGTGTTACTTGTGCAGACACCTCAATGTTTTAGGTTGAGTGAAATCAAAAAAGCATATAAGCAAGCATATAAAGAAACCTTTACAGATGATGCCTCAGTATTTGAAGCTGCTTCAGGCATAATAAATATTGTGCAAGGCAATAGAGAAAATATAAAGATAACAACTCCTTACGATATAAACATAGCAGAAACACTAATATAATGAATACACAAATTAGAGACCTTTTTTACCATACTTTTTCTTCGGAAATAGAAAATATAACTCCTATTGTTGCAAATGGTTCTTCAAGGGAGTATTTCCGTTTGTCAAATAAAGATATTACATGTATTGCTGCATATAATAAAGATAAAAAAGAAAATCTTGCCTTTATAGATTATGCAAACCAATTATATAAAAAGGGTATTAGAGTTCCTAAGGTATATGCTCAGGATTTGGATAATGATATTTATTTAATAGAGGATTTTGGTGATACAACGCTTTTTGATATGATAAAATTAGAACAAAAGCAAGAGCTTTCAACAGATAAGCTTGATCAAATGTATCAAAAAGTGATAAAAGCCTTACCAAAGATTCAAATAGTAGGGGGCAAGGCTTTTGATTACACTAATGCTTATCCTCGCAGGGCTTTTGATTCACAGAGTATTGGTTGGGATTTAAACTATTTCAAATATTATTTTCTCAAACTCTCTGGTTCTGTTTTTGGTGAGCAAGAATTGGAAAATGATTTCAAAACTCTCACTTCTTTTCTTTTGCAAACTCAAACTGATTATTTCCTATTTCGTGACTTTCAATCAAGAAACATAATGATAGTAAATAATGAGCCAGCTTTTATAGATTTCCAAGGAGGAAGACGTGGAGCGCTGCAATATGACTTAGCTTCACTTCTGTATGATGGTAAGGCAAATTTGTCTCCAGAAAATAGGCAGAGGTATTTAAATATGTATATTGAAGAATTAGGCAAATATACCAATGTTAATAAGAAAGACTTTAGGGAATATTACTATGCTTATGTTTATGTACGTATAATGCAAGCTATGGGTACTTATGGTTTTAGGGGTTATTTTGAACGCAAGGAGTATTTTTTGCAAAGCATACCTTTTGCATTAAAGAATTTGCAATGGCTTGAAGATAATGTGTCTTTGCCAATCAAATTACCTGCCTTGCATTTATTGTTTAATCAAATGATTCATTCCGACAAATTGCTAAGCATTTCCAAGACAAAACTTACTGTCAATATACGTAGTTTCTCATATAAGAAAGGCTATCCTCAAGATCTTAGTGGCAATGGCGGAGGCTTTGTTTTTGATTGTAGAGCTATTCACAACCCAGGACGTTATGACAAATATAAATATATGAATGGTATGGATAAGGAAGTAAAAGACTTTATAGAGAAACAGCCAGACACTAATGAATTCTTCTCTCACGTTTATTTATTGGTGAAACAGAGTGTCAATACTTATAAGAAAAGGAATTTTACTTCTTTAATGGTTTGTTTTGGTTGCACTGGTGGCAGACATCGTAGTGTTTATTTTGCAGAAAGGTTAGCTAGTGTTCTTTCGCAAGAGACTGATATAGACATTGTTTTAAAACATGAAGAAGAAAAAAATATAAAATAGTGAGATTAAAAAGCCTTTTTTTCAATGAAATATCCTAAATTTGCACTTCCAAATTATTAAGTAGTGTTTTTGTGACATTGGTTTATAATAGAAGAAATAGAAACAGTAGAGAATATAAATAGTTATTAAATTAAATAATATCGAGAATATGAAACTGAGAAACATTATTTCAATTGTACTTATTGTAGCAATTGTTGTGTTAGCATACTTTTTGTATGCAGGAATTATGCGTCCTGTAAAGTTCGATAATGAATATAACCGTCGTTCAACAGAGGTTATTAACAAACTTAAAGATATTAGAACCATAGAAGAAGCATACAAAGGTCGTTATGGAAAGTATTGTGGCAACTTTGACTCTTTGATGTATTTCCTTGAAAATGGAAAGGTAAATATGGTTCAAAAGTATGGTGTTGTTCCAGACTCTTTGACAGAGGCTCAAGCTCTTAAAGCAGGCATAATAAAGAGAGATACTGTTGCAGTAAATCCATTAAAGAAACTTACAAGTGAAGGTAGATTGTTTACAAAGGCTGTAGACATAAAGGATTTAAAATATATTCCTTATTCAAACAAGCAACCATTTAAATTGCAAGCAGATATAATTAATCGTAGTGGTATTGATGTAGCTGTTTTTGAGGTTGATGCTGATATATCTACTTATACGACAGGTATGAAAGAACAAGATGTTATTAACAAACGTGCAGATCTTAAAGACAAAAATAAATACGAAGGCTGGAAGGTTGGTGATATTACACAGCCTATTACAGACGGAAACTGGGAATAAAATAAATAAACTATGGATAACTTTCGTCTATTAAGTTTAAAGAAAATAGAGGGTAATATTATTTCAGAGAATACAGATTTATCCATTTGCTTAGGCGCAAATGGATTTATCTTTTCGCTTATTGACAATAACAACTATACACTTAAGGCTATTGGAGAGTTCGCTTGTGAGCTTTGCTCTTCCATAACGACGGTTATGAGTGCGCTAAGAGGTTCTCTATCTTCAATAGATATTCGTTTGTTTAATTTTGCAAACATAAGAGTGATTGCTCAAACGACAAAAGATGTTTTTGTGCCAGTAAAACTCTTTGACAATACAAAGGTGAGAGATTATCTTCAAAATTGTGCATTGTTAAATGGTTCAGATACTATTTTGGAAGCTATTTCTGAGCGTTTAGATACAATAAATGTTTTTGCAATGCCAATGTTTCAGCATTCAGGAGTGAAAATTCTGATGCCTAAAGCTGAATTTATGCCTTGCCAAAAAATATTAGCAGAATATGTTTTTGATACTTCAAAATTAGCTAACAACACAGCGATACTCTATCGCAATGAAAAGGGTGCAGATATTGTTGTTTTCAAAGGTACACAATTTACCCTATCAAATAGTTTTGTCTATGACAATAGCGAAGATTTGATTTATAATGTTCTTTTTGCATTTAATAATCTTAATATTGACACAGAAGATGTAAATCTTCTTATTACAGGGCAGAAATATTCAGTAGAGGAGCAACAATTGCTTTCTCGTTATATAAAGAATGTTGCTTATGCTAATCCAATGGAAAGTCTTAGAGTGGGTATTGAGTTTGATGGTATAGACTTGCAAAGATATTTCCTTGTTCTTTCACGATAAGAGACAATGCGAATAATATCAGGTTCTCTTAAGGGTAGAAGACTTTATCCGCCATTAAATTTGCCAGTGCGTCCAACAACGGATATGGCGCGCGAAAGTCTTTTCAATATTCTTAGAAATAGAGTTGATTTCTCAAATACTGTGGTTTGTGACCTTTTTGCAGGCACAGGGGCTATTTCTTTTGAGTTTATTTCTCATGGAGCAAAACAAGTGATAAGTGTTGATGAAAATGCAAAGTGTATAGATTTTATTAAAAAGACATCAACAGAATTTCAAGTTAGCAATCTTATGACTGTGCGCAATGATGTCTTCATCTTCTTGGGCAGAAGTCAAATGAAATTTGACATTGTCTTTGCTGATCCTCCTTATGATTTATATAAATTGGATTTGCTACCAGATTTGGTTTTGAAAAGTTTTCTCAGACCAGAAGGGATTTTTGTGCTTGAACACTCAAAAGAACATTCTTTTGAGCAACACCCTAATTTTGTTGAGCAAAGACATTATGGCAAGGTTAATTTTACATTCTTTGCTATTTAAATTATAAGCACAATTCTGAGTATATTGTCTATGCATAAAGCAATGACTGATATAATTTTCTAAATGACTGTTTTAATTTTCGCAATGACTGATTGGGTGTGCGCAATGACTGATTCCGTGGGAGGGAACAAAGATATTATTCGTCAAACATACAATCCATATAACTGTCTTTGAAAAGAAAGGCAGACAATTCTTGAACGCTAATAATTTTATAAGTGTCTTTATTCTTTGAAATTTTGCCACAGTTTATGGAATAGGAAATATTATTGTTTGCAATCAAATTATCTTTAAGGGTAAAAGAAAAAGAGACTTTTGAATGGAAATGAGCATAATGAGACATAATACGTTTTGGATTTACAATGCGAATCATGCCGTTGCCATGAGTGTAGGGTTTGTTTAAATCATAGCCTAAACGCTTGTGAAGAAGAATGTCTTTGTCTGAATGCAAAACTGTTTTTTCAAGGGTTAGAGGTTTTTGGGTTGTGAAAACAGAGGCAAAACCTAAATTCTCATAAGCAATGGCTAATTGAGCATTGGCAGGTATTAAGACGCAAATATCGTAGCCTGCTTTATTCATTTTGTTTAAAGCACTTGTTACATTCTGACGCATATATCCTAAATTGCGAAAAGCTGGCAAGGTCATTACTCCTGTCAGGTAAGCCATTGATAATTTTTGTGAGCAAAACACATATTCATATCTTGCAAATACACTAAGAGCAACTAAAAGACCACACTCACTTGTCAAACAAACACAATTTTCTTCAATCATTGCTCCAAAGTAAGCATTGAGAAATTGAGGTGAATCGCCAAACTCTTGATTCCAATATTTTTTTGCTATTACATCATTCATCTTTTAGTGTAGCCATGGTCTTGTTTATCATTTCGTAAGGTGCGTAAGAGAGTTTTGCTCTTCTTAATCCCTCTATACCAAGATCTTCTTCGCGATTTATGTATATATAATTCTCTGGTAAATGCAGGGCTAAATCTCTATTGATTACTGTGAAAGCACCCTCGTAATCCAAAGAGGCTTTTTCTATATGAGTATCAAAAGTTTCGTTATTAACTTTTGAACCAATAGTAAAGGCAATCATTTTTCCCTCAACAACTAAAGCACCACCTATAAGTCCAAGAGCAGAAAAGTTTTCCATAAAATAGCGTATAACGCTCTCTTCTTCATCGTACTCTTTTGTCCATAGAGCATTATCTTTTATTCTTTTAGCCTTCCAACACCTATCAAGACACAGCACTTCTTTGGCATTTGCCTCTGAAAGTGAAATGTATTCATAGTTTGGATACAAAGACATGAACTTATTTATATGATTGCGTTTTGATTGTAGTTTTTTCCCTGACAAGGTTGCAAGGCTTTGACGTAAATAAACATAGTCAAAGAAATCTCTATTCTCATAAAATGTGAAATAATCACTGAAATGAGTGTCAAACATTTCCTTGCAATCAACCATTACTTGCATTTTTTCGCCGCTTTCTCTGCTATGAGCAATCAATGAACGCATGATCTCAACCTTGTTACCTTCTCCTATTGGGCAAAAATAGCAATATCCTCCTTTCTCTGGGTGGCAAATTCTAACAATAAGCGTATTATCTATGATAGCATACTGTGCATTGAATTTGAATTTCCATGCGCATAGGTTTGCAAAAGCTGTCTCACAATTTTTAATTGTTTTGTATTTATAGAAACTCTCAATGAGTTTTCGGTCTTCAATTTTTATTTTCTGAAAATTTATCATATATGGAGTTTTGAGGTGCAAAGATATATATTTTTTTGTATCTTTGTAGCCCTAAGAGAAATGAAATGACTATAAAAATAGATAGTAAAGCAGGATTTTGTTTTGGAGTGGTTTCTGCCATAAACTTGGTGGAAAAACAATTGCAAAAAGAGAAAACACTTTTTTGCCTTGGAGATATTGTTCATAACAACAAAGAGGTTGAAAGGCTTAGTCAAATGGGACTAAAGGTGATATCGAAAGAACAAATGGAACAAATGCACTCTTGTAAGGTGATTATAAGAGCTCATGGTGAACCTCCACAAACCTATGCTTTAGCTCATATGAATAATATAGAGATAATTGATGCCACTTGCCCTATTGTGTTAGCTTTGCAAAAGAAAGTTAAACAAGGCTATGAAAAAATGGAACAAGAAGGTGGTCAAGTGGTTATTTTTGGTAAGAAAGGACATGCCGAAGTTATTGGACTTGTGGGACAAACTGAGGGCAAGGCAATAGTGATTTCCTCTTTTGAGGATTTAGATTTAATAGATTACACATTGCCAGCAATTATCTACTCACAGACAACAATGGACAAAGATAAATATATTGTTTTGTGTCGTCAGATAGATAAAAGATATAAACTAAAAACTTCAGAGGGACAATTGACAGTAACATTCAATGATACTATTTGCCATAGAGTTGCTGGCAGAGCTAAGGAGGTGATAGATTTTGCTGATAGTGTTGATGTGCTTTTGTTTGTTAGTGGCAAGGATAGTTCAAATGGTATGTATTTATATTCACTTTGTTCTAAGCATAAAGATAATACTTATTTGATTAGCTCACCCAATCAAATAGAGGCAAAGTGGTTTTGCACTGCAAAGTCAATAGGAATAAGTGGAGCAACATCTACTCCAATGTGGTTAATGAAACAAGTGGCAGACAAATGCATATCTCTCGTTTAAAACTCAATAACTTTAGAAATATAAAAGAGGCGGATTTGCTCTTTTGTCAAAACATAAATTGTTTTGTTGGAGCTAATGGCGTTGGGAAGACTAATATACTTGATGCTATTTATTACTTGTCTTTTTGCAAGAGTTATTTCAATATACTTGATGCAAATAATATAAGCTATGGAGAGAGCTTTTTTGCAATCAATGGCTTTTACGAAATGGCTTTGGACTCAAAAGAACATTTTTCGGCTTCCATGAAAAAGGGTGAGAAGAAACTCTTTCGTTTCTCAGACAAAGAATACACAAAACTCTCAGAGCATATTGGCAAAGTGCCTTTGGTTATGATAACTCCTTTGGACGAAAGGCTAATTATTGGTGGCAGTGAAAGCAGAAGGCGTTTTGTGGATAGTGTTATTTCACAAGCTGACAGCATATATTTGCATAATGTGATTGCATACAATAAGGCTTTAGAGCAAAAAAACTCTTTGCTTAGGAAATATTCTTTTGGCACTATGCCAACAAACTGTGATTCATTGGATATTTGGGATGAGCAACTATTGCGTTATGGATTATTGATTTATGAAAAAAGAAAAGAGTTTTTGTTGGATTTTTCTCCTTTGTTTGAGTTCTATTACAATTATATATCTTCAAAAAAAGAAAAAGTATCTTTGAGTTACAAGACAAATGTTTACCAACAGACTTTTGCTTCAATGATTTTGTCTTCAAGACAAAGGGATTTGATTCTAACTTATTCAACTATAGGAGTACATAAAGATGATTTGAATATGTCAATGGAAGGCTATGAGATAAAGAAACAGGCTTCCCAGGGACAACAAAAGTCTTTTCTTTTGGCTCTAAAACTTGCCCAATTTGAGTATCTATATAAACAAAGGGGAATAAAACCAATCTTGCTATTAGATGATGTGTTTGATAAATTAGATGCCCAAAGAGTATCTCAGTTAATAAACCTTGTGGGCACAGAGCGTTTTGGACAAGTATTCATAACCGATACACAGCAAGGTAGGGTAGAAGAAATATTTGAAAACACGCAAATAGAGCATAAATTATTTGCTGTTAGTGAAGGAGGAATAAATGAACAATAAAGAGTTTAAGAAAGAATTGTATATCAAAAGGCATGTGGCAGATGAGGCAAGCATAAAAGAAGTGTTGGGTAGTTTGTTCTCTATTTATCATATTGATGTTTGTACTTATGAAGATGAGTTAAAAGAGGCTTGGCATAGTATAGCAGGAGAATTGATTTTTAAAATGACAACCAAATTTTTTGTCTCGCATACTTGTCTTTATATTTCAGTGTCTTCGGCTGCTTTAAAAAATGAATTGCTTATGATAAGGGGTTCTTTACTTCAAAAGTTGCAAGAGCAGGTTCCACAAGCCGGTATAAAGAATATTTATATTAAGTAGCTATTCTTTTTCTTTTATTCTGTCTGGGTGAAGAGCTACAAAACTATTCCAACCATATTGTTTAGTCTTTTTCTTGTAGATTTGAGTAAGAGACTTTTTTACGCTTTCAGGTATTAACATATTGTTTTCATTTGCATAACACACAGCTACAGCCATAGCATCTGTTGCATCAAGTTGTTTTGGCATATCTTTAAAACCAATAATCATTTGTAGCATTTTTGCAACTTGTTCTTTTGAAGAAGCTCCATTGCCTGTTACACTTTGTTTTATTTTTCTTGGCTCATACTCCATAAAAGGGATATCACGAGCAAAACAAGCCGAAATGCATACACCTTGAACTCTTGATAGTTTTAGCATTGAGCCAATGTTTTTGCCATAGAAAGGAGCCTCAATACTAAGCACATCTGGGTGAAACTTATCTACGAGACCTATTATATGGTCAAAGATTTGTTTCATTCTCAGAGACATCTCATCTTTTGTTGTCATTTTAAAAACGTCCATACACAGTAAAGATAATTTTTTGCCTTTTTGCTCAATAATACTATATCCTAGACAAGTGGTTCCGGGGTCTATGCCAAGTATCCTTCTTTCATTCATTTTTATATTGTTTATTGCATGAAAAAACATACAATGTGAATGCAAAGATACTGTTTTATTGAAAATAATCGTACATTTGCATTTTCAAAGTTTAAATAATGACATTGAAAAGTATCTCAATAGATATTTAACTAAAAAAGACAATACATTATGTTCAAAAATCATCCAAAAGGACTTTTTACTTTGGCGCTTGCTAATATGGGTGAAAGGTTCGGTTATTACACAATGCTTGCTATCTTTACATTGTACATGCAAGCTAAGTTCGGCTTTTCAGAAGGAGCTACAGCATCCATTTATGGAGGTTTCCTTGCGCTGGTTTATTTTTTACCATTGCTTGGTGGTTTGCTTGCAGACAAAGTTATGGGTTATGGAAAGACAATTATACTCGGTATAGTTGTTATGTTTGCAGGTTATGCAATGCTTGCTGTTCCAATGTCAGACACTATGGGTAAGGTAATGATGTTTTTAGCTTTGTTTTGTATTTCTTTGGGAACAGGATTCTTTAAAGGAAACTTGCAAGCGTTGGTTGGTAATCTTTATGATGACCCTAAGTATTCTGCAAACAGAGATGTGGCTTTCTCAATTTTTTATATGTGTATCAACATTGGAGCTTTCTTTGCTCCAAGTGCAGCAACAGCTATTTCAGAGCATGTTATGAGTGGAGCTCATTTGGCTTACAACGCTTCTATTCCTGCTTTGTGCCATCAATTCCTTGAGGGTACAATAACACCTGATGCAGCAAAAGAACTTGCAACCTTTGCTACTTCACAAGGAGTTACAGACTTGACACAATTTGCTAATCATTATATTGATGTTTTAGGACGTTCATATAACTGGGGCTTTGGTGTGGCTTGTATTTCATTGATTATTTCTTTGGCTGTATTTTTGATATTTAAAAAGACTTATGCTTATGCAAACAAGACAGAGAAAGAGAAAGCACAAGATATTGCGGCAGGGAAGAAGGATGCTGCTCCATTAGTGGAATTGACAAAACAGCAAACAAAAGATCGTTTGGTTGCCCTTGGATTAGTATTCTTTGTTGTTATATTCTTTTGGATGGCTTTCCATCAAAACGGACTTACTCTTACATTCTTTGCTCGTGACTACACAAATTTGAATATTTCAGGTTTGGAAAAAATAGGCTTTTCTCTTTTGACACTTGTGCCTTTAGCAATAGCTATATATGGTATAATTAACATATTCCAATCAAAAGTAAAGAAAGGTAAACTAATTAGTGGCTGTGTAACTATTGTTGGATTTTTATTAATGGTAGTAGGTTATAATGCTCTTCCAGAAACAATAGAAGGTAAACCACAAATCTTTCAACAATTTAATCCATTCTTTATAGTTGTTCTTACACCTATCATTGTTTCAATATTTGCTGCCCTTAACAAAAGGGGTAAAGAACCTTTGGCTCCAAGAAAAATAGGTATTGGTATGTTAATAGCTCCAATAGGTTTCTTGATTTTGGTTTTGGCATCTATAGGACTTCCAACACCAGATGCTGCAAAGGCAGCCGGTGGTGTGAGTGTATTGCACACATTAGTTTCTCCTAATTGGTTGATTGGAACATATTTTACTCTCACAATAGCTGAGTTGTTCCTTTCTCCAATGGGTATTTCTTTTGTTTCAAAGGTTGCACCTCCCAAATATAAGGGATTAGCTCAAGGAGGTTGGTTTGCTGCTACAGCAATAGGAAACTATTTGGTTTCAATTATAGGACTTTTGTGGGGAGGATTTCCTTTATGGGTTTTGTGGTGCATATTGATTGGCTTGTGCTTAATCAGTGCAACATTCCTATTTTCACAAATGAAAAAGTTAGAAAAAACAACAAGAGAAGCATAATAAACACAATAAAGGGTAGCTTTTTCAAGTTACCCTTTTTAGATTTTATTTTTTCAGATTTTTATGACAAGAGACTTTAAACTTAGAGACGATGACCCTTATATTCAATTAATACAACTATTGAAGGTTATGAATATAGCAGAGAGCGGAGCTATTGCTTCAGAAATGGTTCTTTCTTCTCAAGTTAAAGTGAATGGAGTTGTTGATAACAGAAAAAGAAAAAAGCTGGTTAAAGGCGACAGTGTTCAAGTGTATTCAGAAATAATAAATATAGTATAATCAACAAACACAAAATTCAATAAATTTTTTACACATGGATTTAAGTAAGATATTATCAATCTCTGGTAAAGGAGGATTGTTTAGGCTTATTTCACAAACAAAAAGTGGAGCCTTAGTTCAATCTCTTATTGACGGCAAAAAAGTTCCTGCATTTGCAACAGATAGAATTTCTGCTTTAGAGGATATTAGTATTTTTACAACAGAGAAAGAAGTTCCACTAAAGGAAGTGTTGCTTTCAATCTTTAAGCATGAAGACGAAAAAGATATTCCTTTTGATATCAGCAAAGCTTCTGAGCAAAAATTGGTGGAATATATGAGAGAGATTCTTCCTAATTTTGATGAGGACAGAGTATATCCTTCTGATATGAAGAAACTCTTTAAGTGGTATAATATTCTCAATAAAAGCAAATTCATAGACCTTGCTCCAGATCAAGAAGAAAGTGCTAAAGAACTAGAGCAATCTATAGAGGTTAAAGAAAAAGATGAGCAACCAAAGTCTGAGGCAAAACCAACAAAGACAATGGTAGCTAAGGCAGAGTCAAAAGTTGCAGCAGCTAAGCCTGTTTCAAAGCCCAATACAACAACTGCTAAGAAATCAACAATCCTTAAAAGAGCAGCAAAATAATAAATAATGAGACTAAGGCACATTTTGATATTTTCAGTAATAGCTATTAGCTTTGTAAGTTGTTTTAGTGATGAAAATACCGCTCCAAAACCAAAAACTTACATGTGTCTTGATGTGCCTAAGCCTTCATATAAAACATTTTCAGAAAGTTATTTGCCTTTCACTTTTAGCTATCCAGATTATGGTGTGATAGAAAAAACACAAGGGCAAGGCACATCACACAATTGGTTTAATATCAATTTTGCTTCTTATGGTTGCAAATTATATGTGAGTTATATGCCAATGAATTCTGTGAAAATGATGGATACATTGGTTAATGATTGTTATACTTTTTTGCAGCGACATCAAGATGTAGCCAATGGACTTTTGGAAAGAGTATACTCAAGTCCTAAAACAAAAGTTTATGGTACTGTTTTTGAAATCAAGGGTGAGGGAGTAACTTCTACATATCAGTTTTATGTAACAGATTCTGTGCATAATTTCCTACGTGGAGCATTGTATTTTGATTATAAAGCTAACAATGATTCCATAGCACCAATAATTCAAAGATTGAAAACAGACCTTGACTTTATGATTTCCTCTTTACGTTGGAAATAAACTTTGGTCTTATTTTATAATCAGTTTCACTTGTTCAATTTTTCGTTTATCAGCTTTTTCTATTACAAAGAAATACTGTTTGTATTTGATTGTCTCTTGTTTTTGAGGTAGGTGGTCTGTCATTTCAATTAACATTCCAGCAAGTGTATCTGCTTGACCACTGACAGAGTCAAAAAAGTCTTCTTTCACATTTATTGCTTTACAAAAGTCATTGATTGAAATTTTTGCATTGAATATGTATGTGTGGTTATCAAATTGTGTGTATAGGGCTTCTTTCTTTACATCAAATTCATCGTTTATCTCACCAACAATCTCTTCTATGATATCTTCAAGGCTAACAATGCCAGTGACAGAGCCAAACTCATCTACCACAATAGCTTGATGCCTTTTCTCTTGCAAAAATTCTTTTAGGAGTAGAGAAGTTTTCTTTACCTCGGGCACAAAAAAAGGTTCCCTTATTATTTTTTGCCACTCAAAAGGTTTGCCTTCAGAGAAATATTTGAATAAATCTTTCACATGCAAGACACCAAAAATATTGTCAAGTTCATTTCTATAAACAGGAATACGAGAAAACCCTGTTTGTGCTATTATTTTCATTACGTCTTTGAAAGGGGTTTTTTCTTCTAAAGCCAAAATATCTATTCTGGCAGTCATGATGTCAGAAACATCACTATGCAGCTTTATTTGTTGTTTTTTTGCTTGCACTTCTATTGGTGCAATATATTTTTGCTTGTAAAGGCTATAAAATGGCTTTAGTAATTGTCGTAACATGATATGTCTTATTTTGTTAAAAATTGGACTACAAAAGTAAGCAATTTTGTTATTTCTGTGTCTTTATTTTGCAAAGAAGAGATAAATACTTATCTTTGCAGACAATTTTAATCACGTAAATAGTATGCAAATGAAGACGTTTTTTAGATATTTTTCAGCAGTTGCAATATGCGTTTTGTTCACCTTTGAAACAAAGGCTCAAGTCTCTGTTCAATCACATAATAACCAGACAGCACAATCTTTGGTTGAAAGTTCTTTTCTTGGAGGTGGTGTAAGCGTTTCCAATGTCCGTTTTAATGGTAATCTTAGCTTGGGAACTTCTAATCAAGTGGGTTCATTTACTAATCCTGATACTACGGGTAACAATATAAAACTTAATAGCGGAATAGTTTTGACAACTGGAAATATTAGTGATGCTACATCAGGCCAAGCAGAAATACATAATGGCACTGGTTGCTCTAATTGCTATAATAGTGTTAATGCGCTTCCTTTGCACTACATGATGTTGAATATAAATCCTAATTATGCAGATAATCTAAATGATATATCATGCCTTTCCTTTGACTTTGTAACAACTGGAGATAAAGTAAGTTTTAAGTATGTATTTGCTTCTGATGAGTATCAAAACTATGTATGTTCACAATTTAATGATGCTTTTGGATTTTTTATTTCAGGACCTTTTGAAGATGACGGAGTAACACCTATTAATGCTCCAGGAATAACACATTAACTTAATCATAATATAGCTATAGTGCCAGGGACAACAGACGAGATTGTTTCAATCAATACGGTAAATGGGAATCCTGATAATTTAACTTCTTCAACTCCTACATGTGATATTTCTCACACAAATTTATGTATAAATAATTTCACTGGTTCAATAAATAAATTTTTAGGTTACACAAAGGCTTTTGAAACGGAAAAATTGGTTGTCTTACCTTGCTATAAATATAATATAATTATGGCTGTTTGTGATGTTAGTGACCAGAATTTAATGTCAGGAGTTTATTTGGGAGCTAATTCTTTCAGAACAGACAATTATAAGTTCTCAGGTTATCATAATGGAGATACAATATCAATTGACACAATTAATAAAGCACCTTGTGATTCTATTACAATTAAGGTGAAGCTAAATCGTCCAGCAGAAGCAAATGAAAGTTACACTATAAGAGTGAAAGGGGATATGATAGCAGGAGTGGATTATGTTGATTTCGGTAACCAATTGAATTTTCCACAAGGTGATTCAGTGGTCAGTGTAACAATACATTTTATTGCTAATCCAAATGATGTTCCAGGTACTGTTCAACATTTGCAAATATTGGGAGAGGATTTTAGTGATTGTGTACCGGTTGATACAATCAATCTTTATGCCCGAATTCCTTATCCACTAACAATAGATAGTATTTCTCCCCATAGAATTTATTGTTCTGATGTTTTGCCACAAAGAGAACGCGTTGTCGCTCGAGCAATAAATGGTATTGGAGCAGTTAGTTATCATTGGGTAGATGCAGCAGGCAATTCTGTCGGAGAATATCCAAATAGCGATACAAATGCTATTGTTGTCAATGAACCAATGACTGTTACTGTTACAGCCTCTGACGGTTGTTCTCGTAGTGTTAGCGCAAATGTAAACTTCTCTATTCATAGTGCAACAACAGATGCTACTGTTGATAAAGACAAAATATGCAGTGGAGATAGTGTTACATTATCTTGTACTAGTGCGGTAAGTTATCAATGGAGTGCAAAGCCATTAGATCCTCGATTGTCTTTGAATTCAACAGTCCATAACCCTATAGCAGCTCCGCTATTGCAAACAATGTATTATATTACAACAGTGGATAGCAATGGTTGCATTGCTTCAGATAGTGTGTCTGTGCTTGCTTTGCCAAAGATTACAGCCAAGATTTATGTTTCTCCGGAAAAGCTCTATTACTCCCAAACAGAAATGAAATATATTGACAATACAACCTCTTGTTTCAAAAGAGAATGGGATTTTGGAGACGGAACTACTTCAACACTTCAGTCAGGTTTGCATTCATATCCAAACACTGAGGCAAAAGATTACAACATAATGCTTGTTGTTTATAATGAAGCTTTGTGTACAGACACAGCTTACGCTAAGGTGAGTGTGCAACCAGACTTTACAATTTGGATACCTAATGCCTTCACACCTGGAAATACAAAAGGAAATAACATATTCAAACCTTACTCTTCAATCAATTTGAAATACTCAATGAAAATATTTAACCGTTGGGGTAAACAAATTTTCTTTACAGAAAAGAGCGGAGTTTGGGACGGAAAACTTGACAATGGCAAGTATGCACCAAATGGCTCTTATAGTTATGTGATAGATTATCTTGATGGAGCAGGTTTGAAACAACAAAAGAGTGGTACACTGAATTTGATAAATGCAGGCAACTAAAAACAAGTGATGAATTAGAATAAAGAGAGAGAAAAATAAAACAAAGAAATAATTATTCTGTAGGCTGTTTCTTATTTATGTAAGAAGTGAAAAGATGTAGTATGTCTTTGAAATTGAAAATTCCAAAGACAAAGCTAAGCAGTGTCATTGCTCCAAGGCTTATCATAACATCATATCCCCAAGACAAAGAAATGTGTTTAATGGCTATTGCGCTAATGATTAGAGAGACAATAAAAAGGGTTAGTCTTATGGCGTAAAGTGCTTTGAATTTTATGTCAAAAACCCTTAGAGCTATAATGATTTGCAAAAGAGCTGTTATACTTTGAGCCACCAAAGAACTGTATGCGGCACCCAAAGCCTCAAAACGTGGCACCAGAGATAAGTTAATAGCAATATTTAGCACCATTCCTATGGTGGCAACAATGTTGAGGTATTTCAGAGAACCATTTGCTGTGAGTAGAGTGCCAAAAATGTAAGTCATAGATATTGGAATAAAACAAAAACTTAGTATTTTGAATACATTAAAACTCTCATTAATGTGTTTGTTATACATAAGGCTCATAAGGTTATGACCATATAGCTGACAGATAATCACAAAACCAATAGAGACAAAAAGCAATATGTGAGTTGAAATCTTGATTATTGGTTTAGGGTCTTCCTTTTTGGAAATTAAATTGGCAAACAAAGGCAATAGAATTACTGAAAACAAGTAAGCAATCATATTAGCAGCATCTACCAAACGAAAAGCAGAGGCATATACTCCGCTTTGCTCGGCTCCATTGGGTAGTAAGCGTTCAATCATTATGCTATCGCATTTATTATAAAAAGCCATTAGCAGTGTTAGCACAGCAAAAGGATAAGAGTCTCTAATGATTTTGTAAGCCATTGCCTTGCTCCACTTTAAGCGAATAAAGCCTGATTTTTTTAAACATATAGCAAGGGCTAAAAGACAGTTGATTATGTAGGCTACAAGTTGAGAATAAACAAAATATTCTATCTTAAAGGTAACATTAAACCAATGAGTCCAAAGCAAAATAGAGCAAAATATGATTACCAAAAACCTATCTAAGACAGACAAAACGCTGTCAGTCTTAAACATTAAAAGCCCTGAAATATTTGAACGTAAGTACGTGAGCATTGAGGCAAAGAATTGACTAAGACACATTACAGCAAGCAACTTTAGAGCATGAACATCATAGCCCATAATTAAAGCAACACTCATCACAACTATTGTGAATACAATAGCCATAACAAATTTTATTGGCACAAGGTGAGACAAATATTTTGGTAATAAGTATTTGTTTTGTGCAATGGCTCTGTTATTGTAGTTTGTAAGTCCAAAATCAAGCAATATATTAAAGAGAAAAGATAAGTTAAGTAGTGCAAAATAGAGTCCATAGTCTTCTGATGGTAAGGCATTTTGCACACCTCTATCTACACCTAAAATCCAGAACGATTTAATCGTCAGATTTAGACCAAGAAGAAAAAATAAGTTTATAATAAAGCGTTTTTTCACTTTTTTGTTGTATCTTTGCTTTGATTTTAATTGCAAAGGTAGTTATTTTAACTAACAAACAATATTTTTTGTCTTGAAAGTAGCAGTAAATACAAGATTATTATTACATAATCGTTTGGAGGGAATAGGTTATTTCACCCTTAAAATATTAGAAAAGTTAGTGAAAAGCCACCCTGAGCATGAGTTTGTATTTTTCTTTGATAGAAAGTATGACAATACTTTTCTCTTTGCTCAAAATGTTAAGGCAGTAGTAATACCTTTTCCTACTCGCCACCCTATATTGTGGTATATTTATTTCCAATATCTTTTGCCAATATACATTAAGAAGTATAAATGTGATTTGCTCTTTTCACCTGATGGATTTATCCCTTTGAACCCCAAAGTGCCAACGCTGAATACTTTTCACGATTTAAACTATGAGTATAACCCAGAGTACATTGGTTCGTGGTGGCATAGGAAATATTACCTGCGTTACTTTCACAAGTTTGCTAAAAATTCTACTCATCTTATAACAGTCTCTCAATTCACAAAGCGAGATTTAATTGATAAGTATTTTATTGCAGAAAATAAGATAGATGTCATTTATAACGCCCCCAATGAATTGTATTTTCCTTTATCAGAGCAGCAAAAGATAAAAGCAAAAGATAGTTTGACCGGAGGAAAAGACTACTTCTATTTTGTTGGAGCAATACATAAGAGAAAGAATATTGATAATTTATTTAAGGCTTTTGACCTTTTCAAATACAAAACCAATAGTGATGTAAAGCTTGTTATTGTTGGTACAAAGAAATGGTGGCATGGAGATATAGAAGACCAATATAACAAAATGACATATAAGCATGATGTCATCTTTACAGGACGTTTGGAGGCAGATAAGATAAATTATATTGCAAATAGTGCTTTAGCACTTACATTTGTCTCAAAATTTGAAGGTTTTGGTATACCTATAGTTGAGGCTTTTGCTGCAGGCTGTCCAGTTATCACTTCCAACACTACCTCAATGCCAGAGGTGGGAGGAGATGCTGCACTTTACTGCGATCCATATTTACCACAGAACATAGCAGACGCCATGTTAAGAATATATAATGAGCCACAGCTTGGAAAAGAGTTGACAAAAAAAGGCTTTGAACAAAATAAGAAATTTTCTTGGGATAAATCAGCACAACTACTATGGAATTCAATAGAGAAAACAATCAATATAGGTTAAATAGAATAGAGGAATTATATTCTCTTTTTCTTTCTCACCCATGTGTAAGCACTGATACGCGTGCTATTTGCAAGGGTAATATATTTTTCGCTTTGCAAGGTGATAATTTTAATGGTAACCAATTTGCGCAGAAGGCCTTAGATGCAGGGGCTGCTTTGGCTGTGGTAGACCAAAAAGAATATTGTACCAGCAAGAATTGCTTTTTGGTTGATAATGTTTTGACTACTTTGCAATTTTTGGCAACTTATCACCGCAGACAAATGAAAGACCTAAAGGTTTTGGCAATTACTGGCACTAATGGCAAGACAACTACAAAAGAATTGACAGCTGCAGTTCTGGCAACCAAATATAATGTATTGGCAACACAAGGAAACCTAAACAATCAGATCGGTGTGCCATTGACTTTGCTCAGAATAACTCCACAAACCCAAATAGCAATCATAGAAATGGGAGCTTCGCACCCAAGAGACATTGCTGAGCTATGTTTTATTGCTGAACCTGATTACGGACTAATAACAAATGTGGGCAGAGCTCATATTGCAGGCTTTGGCTCTTTTGAGAATATTGTGAAAACAAAAACAGAACTTTTTCGCTATCTTGAAGGCAGGGAAGGGCTTTGCTTTGTCAATATGGACGATAGCAATCTTGCCCCTTGGATAGACAAGTTAGATTGCAAGATAGTACCTTTCTCAATCATGAATCCGCAAGAGGGAGTTATGGCCTCTGTGTGGTTTGATGGTCAAATAGTGAGATCTAATCTTCTTGGCTCATATAATGCGCACAATATGCTCGCTGCAATTGTTATTGGATTGTTATTCAAAGTTGATACTACCAAAGCAAAAGAGGCTATTGAGGCTTATCAGCCTTCAAACAATCGTTCGCAGATACAAAAGACAGCAAAGAATACTCTAATTCTTGATTGCTACAATGCCAATCCTTCTTCTTTTGAAGCAGTGTTTGCAGATTTCAAAGCCATTGAGGCAGAAAATAAAATGGCTTTTATTGGTGCAATGAAAGAATTGGGAGATGTGAGCATTCAAGAGCATAAAAAAGTTTTACAGCAACTGAAAGACCTTAACTTAAAGAAGATAATTCTTGTGGGAGATGAGTTTAAAGAGGGCATAACATTAGAAGACGATATGCTTTGGTTTTCTTCTTCCACACAAGTTAAAGATTATTTGACACAAAACCCAGTTAGCGGAGCAACAATTTTAATAAAAGGCTCTAATTCTACTAAAATGATTGTTTTAGCTGATGTTTTATAGAGTCATAGGCTTGATGTCAGGGACTTCTCTTGATGGATTGGATATTGCTTATTGTGTTTTTTCTTTTGAAAAAGGACTTTGGAGCTACCAAATTCCATTTGCCAAGACAATTCGTTACACTTCGCAGATTAAAGAAAAACTTTTGAAAGCCGAAAACACCACTGGTGAGCAGCTGAGCAAGATAGACAAGGATTTTGGCCACTTTTTGGGTAAGCAAGTAAAGTTCTTTATTGAAGAGAAGAAGGTAGAAGTGGATTTTATTTCCTCTCACGGTCAGACAATATTTCATCAACCAAATGAAAACTTTACTTTGCAGATAGGAGATATAAATTCTATTGCAGCAGAGAATGGTTTGGAGACCATAGGAGACTTTCGCCGTTTGGATATTGCTCTTGGTGGGCAAGGAGCTCCTTTAGTCCCTATTGGGGATAGACTTTTGTTTGCTCAATATCCTTATTGCATGAATCTGGGTGGCTTTTCCAATGTTTCCTTTGAAAGTAATGGATTGCGTAAGGCTTATGATATATGTCCGGTGAATATGGTTTTGAACTATCTTGCAGCCAAAGAGGGTAAGGAATATGACTTTGGCGGACAAATGGCAAAGAGTGGAAGGGTTGATAATGAGCTTTTGGAAAAGCTAAACTCACTTCCATACTACCAAAACCAAACTCAAGCCTCTTTGGGTAAAGAATGGGTGAAGGAAAATATAAAACCAATAATTGAAAGCAGCAATTTATCCACTCGTGATTTGCTTGCCACATACACAGAGCATATTTCCGTTTTGCTTTCTAAGAATATAGGAGGAGATTGTTTAGTTACGGGTGGCGGAGCCTGGAATACATTTCTTATAGACAAAGTAAGAGAGAAAACTCCTTTTGAAATCACGCTGCCAGACAAGACAACCATTGACTATAAAGAAGCTCTTATCTTCGCATTGCTTGGAGTGCTAAGAAAAAGAGGAGAGATCAATGTTCTCTCCTCTGTTACTGGTGCCACAAAAGACTCTTGCAGTGGCGTTATTGTTAGGGGTTAAACCTCTTTTCTTACTTATTCAAATGTGTTAATTGTTATTCCAAAGCTTAGAATATTCATTCGTTTTTCTTTTGATGTGTTTAAAAATGGAGTTAAACCATAATCAATATATATACCGAAGTTTCCAAAGAAATAATATTCTAAACGAGCGTTTAATTGAAGCTTATTGAAGGTGCCAGAAGCTTTTATTAACTCTTTGTAGTCTTTATCATTTTCTTTATATGAGTTTTGCAAACGAGAATATAATGAATATGAAGGAATGAGTTTTGCTTCTAATATATTATTTGTTCGTTTGTCTGTCATATACCACTTATATGCAAAAGGCAAAGTGATATTTATAGAAGAAAGTATCGACTTATAATTACTTACTGTTGCTGGTATGTCATATTTTATAAAACCTTCAGTACCGTTTTCTTTTGTTCCCCAATTGATAGGATATTCCATTCGTATTGTATTACATGAAATTCCAATTCCGAAAGCAAATGTCTGATGTTTTGTTATATTGATAGGCATCATTATATCAAAGAAAAAATGTAAAAGGCTGAAATCATTGGCGTTATAATCTCCATTATTTCCCTGTACAATACTATTTAGGCCAAGTCCTTCAGATATAGATATACTTCCCAAGCGTTTAATAGGTTCTTCTATCTTTGGTGTAATGTCATTAATAGAGAAATATTGCTGTCCATATAAGTTTATTTCTGCTTTTCCTCCAATCCAGCCATATGTAGGAACACATACTTTGTCGCGACTTCCTGTTTTTGCTATGTATTTGGCTCCTTGGTGAACGACTATTTTGTTAATGCGTTTAATAAATAATGTGTCAAACACTACCTCTGAATTATCCCATGCTTCACAACAAAGAGTGTCGGTACTTATTTTTGAAGGTAAGAGACATTTGCTTTCTTGTCTGCAAACTAAATCAAGATAATGCATATCTTGAGCGTAAGTTATGTTTGCACTTGCCAAAGAATCAAGGATAATGTTGCGTGGTTGAGAAGATAAAGTAACAACTATTTCTCCTTTAGTTCCATCTTTTGGATACGAAATAACTAAAGTATCTAAGATAATAGTGCATAACCCTTTTTGTTGAAAGGAAGTAACATTTATCTTACTTTCATCTAAAGTTGATGAGGTATGATAAACAAAACTTATTTTGCTTGGATTTTCCTCAACTCTGTTTTGTATGACTCCATTTGTGTTCATAATGTTTAAATCCTCTTTGTAAGTTGTGTCAATTATTAGTTTTGCATTTGCTCTACTGACAAGCCTTACAAAATTGATTTTTTCATGAAATATTTGGTCATAAGAGTAAGTCTTTTCTTTGTTTTGTGCCATTAGGGTTGAGAAACTGCAAGCACAAATGGCTAATAAAATTAGATTTTTCGTCTTCATATCTATTAAATTTTTTGGTTTAGGGTTATAACTTGGCAATAAGATTTGTTATTGACTCGGGAACGATAAAGCGAATTTTGTTCCTTTGGCGTTTTGAACTGAAAGTGCAAAGTGAATTGGTGTATATATGCACCGTGTCTTGCTTTTCTGTGTTAGGCTGTGCATAAACTACAAGGGTATTTACTCTTATTGAGATGCTCTTTTGGCTTTGCTCTTTTGGTTGGTCTGTTTGCATCCTGTCTTGTTTTGTTTTGCTTTGTTCAATATTTGTTTGTGCAATAGGAGAAAGGGGTTGAGTGGGTTGTGGTGCTGTTATTTGTTTTTGTGAGGTTGTTTTGTAGGTTGTTTTCTGAGCTATGCGTTTTTGATTGCTTGAATTTGCGTAAAATATATTAGTTTTCAGGTTAGTGGTATTTGCTTTTGCTATTGGCTCTGCCACTTTTGTTGAAAGATTGGTTTGTTTTTGTGACTTTTTGGCAAATTGTGGAGTTTTATTGTTAGAGTTTTTGAAAATAAGTATTGATATTGCAATCACCAAAGCCAAAGATGCAGCAAAGGAAAGTGGTTTCCAAAGATAGAATTTTGCACTTGGAGTGTGTAAAAGTTCTTTTGTGAGTGCAAAAGGTTCATCTATGCTGTAAATAGCTTTTATTTTTGGGTCGTATTCATTTTTTTGTGGAGCTAAATCTGGGTTTTTACTAAGAAATTCTTTGAGTTCTTTGGCTTTTTCGGCGCTTAATTCTCCTTCTTCCCTCATTAACAGATATGCCTCGTAATTTTCTGTTGTTATCATTTTATTTTATAGGTTTCTAAATAATGTTTTCTTGTCTGATTATTACTTTTTTTATTGCCACTCTTGCTCTGTAAAGATATACTTGCACTTTTTCGGGGCTCAAATTCAACATCTGTGCAATCTCTTTGTAGGAATAGCCCTCATTATCCCTCAAAAGTATTATGGCTCTTTGAGCCTCAGGCAGAGTATCAAGGACTTTTGTAATCACATCTTTTGCATCGGAGTACATAATTTGAGTTTGTGGCTCTTTTGTTTGACTTGGCAAAGTAAAACGTTTGTTGTAGCGTATGCTGTCAATCATTTTGTGATATGCCACTTTGAAAACAAAACCTTGTGCCTTGCCCTTGTCAATCTCTTTCCTCTTTTCCCACAGTAGAAGAAAACTATCTTGCACAATATCTTGGGCAGCCTGACTATCTTTTATCTGATTCAGAATAAAAAGATAAACTTTTTGTGACAAATCTCTTACACATTGATTGTAGTTTTCTTCAGTCATTAGCTTGTTTCAGTAGTCTTATTTTGTGTTTGTTTGATATAATAGCGTTTTAGGGGGTTAAAATCTTACAACTCGCTTAATTTTTTTTTGCTTTTAGTGATTCATTTTTGCCAAACAAAGATATATTTTCTTCAAATAAAGAAATAATATCAACATATACCGGTATATCTTTGCAACTTATTGCGCAATATCTTTTGAATATATACCGGTATATCTTGCAAACATATTGCGCAATATCTGTATAAGATATACCGGAATATCTTTGCCATATATTGCGCAATAAGTTGATAATATATATCGGAATATCTTTGACTTCTTTCTTTGTTTAGCTGAATTATATTAGTGATTTATCACAAAGGTTTGGTGTTTTAACAATTTGCCATTGGTTATTGTAAGTACATAAGCCCATTTTGTAAGGTTTTTCACATTGATTGCAGAGTGCAAAGTCTTGTTAGCTGTAAGAGAACAACACCCAAATAATACTAAATAATTTTTTTATAGATGTGTTTGCTTTATATGTTTTTACTACGTTTTGACTTACAAAGCTAAAGATAACTTTTCAATTTTCTAACGAGAAATTATGCTTCCAATAACATTGTTATCTTGGAAGTGAGATAAGAATAAAATGCTTTTATTCTGAGCTAAGAATATTGTTTTGTAAAGAGGCATCTTGTTTATCTTTGAATTGTAAGCCTCATGCCAACGCCAAGAAGCATCATTGTATATTTCCACAAAATTGACTTGTGTTCTAAGCTTGTCAGAGTTGTAGTTGCGGCGTGGATTGAATTTGTCGCCATCATAATTCTTTTCATGGTCGTTAAACATAACATAAATACCGTAACGGTCTTGAGTAATAGAGTAAGAATTGTACTGATCGCTTTCCTCGTAAGTCTTTTGGCGTTTTGGAATATAGGCATTGCCGGAAATGAAGCCAGTCTTATCTACATTTGTTATTATGATGTCGCGGAAATAATTAGCCTCTTCACCTGTCGGTTTATCGCCTCGGCGTTTTGGTTGCTCAATGTGTGAGGAGTAACGTTGCTCGCCTATGATTATACAATTACCTCCAATCATTGGATAAATGTGATCAACATAAGAAACCATTTTTGAAGGCAGTGGTAGCTCGCCTTTGACATCTTCATCTTTCTCATACTCCTTGAAGTCAGAAACTGATGAGTTTTTTAGAAACCCTCGTCTATCATCATACAAGAAAGAGAAACTGCCTGTAGAGAATTTAGGGTTTGCACTTTGAGAAGCATAGTATCCAGCTATCAAATAATCTTCTTGCATATTGAAACAACACTTGAAGTCAGTTGCCCAACCTTTTGGAATTTGAGCCTCGGCTTGTCTTTGTTCGTATTCACTAAGCCAAATCAAATGTATTTTGCCGTCAGTAAAGACTTTTTTCTTGGCTGTAGAGAAAGAGTTTATTGCAATCAATGCTCTCTTGCCGTCATTGCTAACTGCTATATCTTTTATGGTGTAAGCATCGGCTGAAACTTTGATTGGCTGAGTCTTTTGCCACAAAAGCCTCATTCTATCGTCATAAACATTTACATCAACGGCTCTTGAAGAGGAATCACTTGTGAAAAAGCCAAAGACAAGTTTGGTTGCATTCTCAGAGAATTTGAAAAGATATGGTGCTTCTCCTTCATTGGTAACATAGTTGTAAGTTTTGAATTTTTCAGGCTTTTCGCCAATCAAGCGCATGGCCTTTGTGTGGAAGAATTGGTAATAGAGATTTTCTTTACCCGTTAGTGTCTTGATAGCGTTCTTCTTTTGCTTTGAACCTTTCTGTACAATGGGTTTGTCTTCTTGAGTGCGAGACAGAATAAAGCCTATTAACTCCCCAGAGTGCCAAGTTTGGATAATCTTAAAGGAAGGAGAACCAAAATCCATTCTGTATATCTTTTTTACATTCTGTTCTTTGTCTATATGAGCCATATAGTAAGTTGGTTCAAAGTTACCCTCGCCTTTGTATTCATTAACTAAGTACCACATATAGTAACCTTCAGGGTCTTCCATTACTATGTGAGCATCTTGACAATCACTTGTTAGGTTGTAAAACTTTTCTCCCCATTTTGTGTCTATTTGTGCAAAACAATTTACTGCTACAAAGCAGAAGACTATTGCAAATAAAATCTTTTTCATATTTCTTATTGTGTGTTTTGAAGTCAAATTAAAGGGCAAATTTACATAAAAATATTGCTTTGCGTGTAATCTTTGAAAATTTTTGTTGTCTAAAACGACGCCTTCAGAAAGGAAATAACACATAAATTACTAACAATATAATACGAAATATGAGGTTTAAAAACATGGCAATAGGCATTGCTGCCTTTGCAATCTTTACATTATCTTTTGCCTTTGCAAATGCACAAGGTACACAAAAAGTTACCATTAGTGGAAAAGTTATAGAAGAGGGTTCAAAAGAGCCTTTACAATATGTAAATGTGGCTTTGCTTGGTGCTAAAAACAAATTAGTAAATGGTATCAGCACAGACGAAAAGGGAAATTTCCTTCTTCATCAAGGAAAAGGTCAATACAAAGTTCGTTTAACTTTCATTGGATATAAGGATACTATATTTGCCTTAAGCGTTGGCAATAGCGGAAATATAAATCTTGGCAGCATAACCATGCGTACAAGTACTTCTACTCTTAAAGGTGTGGAAATAACAGCTGAAAGAAGCATGATGGAGTACAAATTAGATAAACGAGTAATCAATGTAGACAAAAACCTTGTCTCTGCAGGCGGAAGTGCTTCTGATGTTTTGGAAAATGTCCCTTCTGTCTCAGTTGATGAAGACGGAACTGTGTCTTTGAGAGGTAATTCAAATGTAAAAATATTAATTGACGGCAAACCCTCTGAGCTTTTGGGTAATGATTTGGCTACTGTTTTGGCTCAAATACCTGCTTCTACCATTGATAATGTGGAAGTGATAACAAACCCTTCTGCAAAGTATGACCCAGAGGGAATGTCTGGTATCATAAATATCAAACTCAAAGAAAAAGGGAATAAAGGTTTGAGTGGTAATGTCTCTGTTAGTTCTGGAAGCGCTCTTCAGAAATGGCAACCAAAGTCAAACCTTTCAACAGGCCTGACTTACTCCACAAAGAAATTTGCTCTCAATGCTTCCATAGATGCTCGCTATGAGCAGCGTAGCCACTATCGTGATCAAATTAAGACTCTCTTTGGTAGCACAGCTTCAGATCCAATAGATGCTTTTATTTACAGCAATAGAGAAGACAGCCACAATATGGCCGGTGGTGGTTTCAAAATAGGGGGTGATTGGTTCATAAATGACAAAAACACACTCACTCTTTCATATAACGGACGTTTGAATGCTTCTCCGGGAGATGATGGTACAATAACAAATACTGACCTTTGGAACGCCAATAGCAGAAGAACATTCACCCAAACTGACAATGGAGACGACCATGGCTTTTTTCATACTCTGGCAATGAACTATACAAAGAAATTTGATAAGAAAGATCAAGAATTAAGTATTGATGCAAACTTCAATCACGGTAATTTCAATAGACAAAATACGGAATTGATAGACTACACAGCTAATATAGCTGACTATAAATTGAAAGATGAGGACAAAGATAGTTTTAACCGCATTGTTGCCACTGTAAATTATGCCCACCCATTTACAAAAGACCTCAAACTTGAGGTGGGATACAACCTTAACTATGGGAAAAGCAATTCGGACTATAACTATTACACAAATGATAACCCTTCAAAGGATACAACTTCTTACATTTATAAAAATGAAGAGGCAATCAATGCTTTCTATGGCACATTGGGTTGGAATATAGGCAAGTTCTCTACACAGGTTGGCTTTCGTTACGAAATTGTTAGAACAACTGGTACCAAAACAATGGACTATGAGACTTCTACATCAAATATTGGCAATCACTTTAATAAAGATTATAACTCTCTTTTTCCATCATTGCACTTGTCTTATGCAATTACTCCAATGCAATCAGCACAAATATCATATAGTCGCCGAATTCAGCGCCCTGACCCTTGGAATCTTATGCCTAATGTTGATCTTTCAAATCCAGAACAAATACGTTTCGGAAATCCTAACTTAAACCCTGAATACACAAACTCATTTGAATTAGGTTATAGCATAATTTTCCCTAAGACAACCATATTTGCATCTGCTTACTATCGCCAAACAAATGATAGAATTGGTTGGTTTAGTTTCCTTTGGACAGAAGAGAATGCCAGAATGTATGGTTTTGATTGGGCACTTGAAGTTGCAGGAGAGGATACAACACGTTTGGCTCAAACATCTATGAACATTGCAAAGAGTTCTAATTATGGCTTGGAGTTAATCATTGACCAACAGATAGCTTCTTGGTGGAAATTGAATGTGAATGCAAACATCTTTGGTTCATATCAAGATGGCACAAGTATAAATGCTAATAAAGTTAGAAGTCTTAACATGAATTGCAAACTTAATTCAACAATGACAATAAAGAAAGATTGGATTATTCAACTTTCTGCTCAGTATTATGCACCACAAAAGACAATTCAAGGCGATATGAAAGCTCAAATATTTTCTGATTTAGCTATTAAACATAACATATTAGACAAAAAAGGAACTCTCTCTTTGAGCTTTAGAGATATTTTTAATACTCGCGCTAGGGTTTCTCGTACTCTTACACAAGACTATTTTACTTATACATATAGCAAGGGATATTCTCAAATTATAACACTTAATTTCTCTTATCTGTTTGGACAAAACAATATTCAAAAGCAACAAAAGAAACCAAAACAAACAGAAAACGTAAGTAGTGGATTAGAATCAAACGGCGAGGATTACTAAACAAGAAAAATGAATCAAGTATTTGATAAAATAAGGCGAAGATACGTTGCCCTAACTCCTGAAGAACAGGTTAGGCAACGTATTATTGCTTTGTTGATTGACAAACAAAATATTTCTCAGAGTCTAATATCTGTTGAAGGACAAATAAAAGTGGCAGGCAAAATAAAAAGATATGATATTCTTGTATATGACCACTCGCTTAAGCCTTGGATTGTCATAGAGTGCAAAAGGGAAGAGGTTGTGCTGAACAAAGAAACTTTAGATCAAATAATTCGTTATAATCTTTACTTGCAAGCTCCTTACATTATGATTACCAATAGCAAACAGTCTTTTATCTTTCAATTAGTTCCGGAAAAAGAAACACAAACCAGCCAAATAATTCAAATCAATTCTTTTCCTCAAATGAGATAGGCTTTCATTAAGAAAAATATGCTTATCTTTGCCCCTTAGAATTTAAGCTTTTAATGATATGAAAAAGATAGTAACTATATCTGCTGGTGCTTTGTTGGCAATGGCTTTAATTGTGATTATTGTAACGCAGTGTCGCAAAACAGACAAACGTTCAACTCTACAAAAACAAATAGATGCAGACAATCCTCAACATTTGCCTTCTTCTTCTGGTAAAACTTTGGAGATGATTTTGGTTACTCCTGATGATACATATAAAGGTGAGTTAAAAGATAGCCTTGGAGTTTATTTCCAGAAACAATGTGATGGTGTCTTTTCTCCGGAACCTCGTTTTGATTTGGTGCAAATGCAACCTAATCGTTTCTTTAACTCAGAAATGTTCCAAAAACATCGTAATGTTCTCATAATAGACTATAAACCTGCAAACAAAGAAAATAATATCTACCAAAAAATAGATTATAAATCTTTCCCTCAAGCATATTTTCAGATTATTGCCAACAATAAAGATTCTCTTTATAGTTTGATTTCTGCTTATGCGCCAACAATTATAGATCGTTTCCATAATAATGAGTATAGAAGAGTGCTTTACGCTTATAAGAAACTTGCAAACGCAAGTGCAATAAGTAAAATGGAAACCACTTTTAAGTTCTCAATGATGCTTTCAGAAGAATATAGTATTGTGAATTTGAATAATGAGTTTGCATGGTTTAGAAAGGATTACAAGATTAACCAAGAACAACGCACACAAAACATAACAATTTATCGCACAAAGTTCACTGGCAATGGCATGTTTAGTGACAAGAAAATTACTGAGCTTAGAGACCAAGTGGCAAAGAAATACATAGCTGGACCAACAAAAGGTTCTTACATGGGAACGGAAGTGCGTTTTCCATTGACTCAAAAAGCAATTATTATTGCAGGAGTTAAAGTTATGGAAACAAGGGGTCTGTGGCGTCTTTTTAATGATTTTATGGGTGGAAGCTTTGTTAACTATACTTTTTATGACACAAAACATGACCAATTCATAATGATTGATTGTTTTCTTTATGCTCCAAACCAACCAAAGAGAGATGATTTAATGCAAATGGAAGGTATAGTTCATTCTTTGCAATTTGAAAAATAAAATCTCTATTTTTAGCTGATAGTGAATCTTCATTTAAGAAAATTGTAATCAAGATACAGAAACAGATTTTTTACAATAGTGTTTTGTAAATAAATTATGGTTTTTTTAAGCTTTGGTATTGAAAGATTTTGTATCTTTGCTTCTTCTTTTTTCGGTTGAAGAAAGAGCTGATAATCAAAATATATAACAATATGAAGCCAGAAAAGATAGAGCATCTTGGTATTGCTGTTCCTGATTTGGACGAGGCAATAAAGTATTGGGAAGATGTTATGGGTCTAAAGTGCTATAACATTGAAGAGGTCAAAGACCAAAAAGTAAAAACAGCCTTTTTCAAAATAGGCGAAGCTAAAATAGAATTGCTATGGCCAACATCCCCAGAGAGTACAATAGCAAAATTTATAGAAAAGAACGGAGGCAAAGGCGGTTTGCACCACATTGCTTTCAAGGTTAAGAACACAAATGAAGCACTCTCTGATGCAAAAGCTCACGAAGTTAGAGTTATTGATCAAGAGGCAAGGGGTGGAGCAGAAGGTTTGCATATAGCTTTCTTGCATCCTAAGTCAACAGGTGGTGTTCTTACAGAGTTATGCTGCGAGTAATCAATTAGTTTTTAAACATAAAGATATAATATAATGGCATTTGAAGATAAAATAAAACAGCTTTTAGACAAAAGATCTGAAGCTAAATTGGGTGGAGGTGAAAAAAGAATTGATACCCAACATTCAAAGGGAAAACTAACAGCAAGAGAGAGAATAGAAATATTGCTTGATGAAGGTTCTTTTGAAGAGTTTGATATGTTTGTTACACATAGTTGTACAGACTTTGGAATGCAAGATAAGCAATTTTTGTCTGATGGTGTAATTACAGGATATGGTACAATAGACGGTCGTTTGGTGTATGTATTCTCTCAAGACTTCACAGTTTTTGGAGGGTCATTGTCAGAGAGCTTTGCAAAGAAGATTTGCAAAGTAATGGATCAAGCAATGAAAGTTGGAGCTCCTGTTATTGGGCTTAACGATTCAGGTGGAGCAAGAATACAAGAAGGTGTTCAATCCTTGGCAGGTTATGCTGAGATATTTGAAAGAAATATTTTGGCTTCTGGAGTTATTCCTCAGATTTCTGCAATCTTTGGACCATGTGCAGGTGGAGCAGTTTATTCTCCAGCACTGACAGATTTTATTATGATGAGTAAGGAAAACAGCTATATGTTTGTAACAGGACCAAAGGTTGTTAAGACTGTAACTGGTGAAACAGTGACAGACGAAAACCTTGGTGGAGCAATGGTTCATGCTTCAAAGAGTGGTGTTACTCATTTTGTTGTTAACACAGAGCAAGAAGGTCTTTTGCTTATCAGAAAACTCATTAGCTATTTGCCTTCTAACAATTTGGAGGAGGCTCCTTTGGTTGCTTGTTCAGACCCTATTGATCGTTTAGATGATGCTTTAAATACAATTATTCCAGATAATCCAAACAAGCCTTATGATGTAAAAGATGTTATTCATGCAATAGTTGATGACGGAGAGTTCTTGGAAGTGCATCGTCATTATGCAGCTAACCTTGTTGTAGGCTTTGCTCGTTTCAATGGAGTGTCTGTTGGTATTGTTGCAAACCAACCTAACTATATGGCAGGTGTGTTAGATATAAATGCTTCAAGAAAGGGAGCAAGATTTGTTCGTTTCTGCGATGCTTTCAATATACCAATAGTTACATTGGTTGATGTACCTGGCTTCTTACCTGGAACAGGTCAGGAATACAATGGTATTATTATCCACGGAGCTAAATTCTTGTTTGCTTATGGTGAGGCTACGGTTCCAAAGGTTACTATTACATTGAGAAAATCTTATGGTGGAGCTCATGATGTTATGAGTTGCAAACAACTAAGAGGTGATATTAACTATGCTTGGCCTTCTGCAGAGATTGCTGTTATGGGGGCCAGTGGTGCTGCTGCAATTCTTTATGGTTCTGACTTGAAGAAAATGACAAGTCAAGAAGAACAAGCTAAATTTGTTGCAGAGAAAGAAGCAGAATATACAGATAAGTTTGCTAACCCTTACAATGCAGCTAAGTATGGCTTTATTGATGATGTTATTGAACCAAGAAATACTCGTTTTCGTATCATTAGAGCTTTGCAAGCATTGGCAACAAAGAAGGATCAAAACCCAATGAAGAAACATTCTAACATTCCACTATAAAACAAACAGCAAGATGAAAAGTAACAAATTAAAAGTACTTACAACTTGTTTGTTTTTAACTCTTAGTGTTTGTCTTTTTGCACAAAAAGATAACACTAAGGCTCGTTCAACACAAACTTCAGAGACTTCGATAGGTTTTGAAGACCCTTTGATCCCTCAGAGTTTCGCAGTGGATTCAAAAACACAAACAATAGTTGTAGCAGATACAATAGAAAACAAAATACATATCCTAAAGCGTAACGCAAACACTTTCAAGGAAGTTAAATTTATTCAAGTTGATAGCACAGAAAAACGTCAAGACCTTGTAATGATTTATCGTCCAAAGAGTGTTGCAATTTACGAAAACTATGTTGTTTACTTAGCTTCTAATCGTGATAGCTCTTTTCTTTGCGTTTTGAATATGCAAGGAGCAAAAGTTTATCAGTCTCCTCACTTTGTTGGAGCAGCTTCTGCTTTCAGTTATGACAAGACAAGCAAGAAACTCTACATTGCAGGAACAAACAAAGCAGGATATAATGTTTTTGAAATAGATGCAACAAATGGCTTTGACAAAATAGTCATAGACACTGTTGCTTCTGCACTTTCTCCACGTTTTAATTATCACATACCAAAGAAAGCAGAACAAATACAAAAACATGACCCTTATGGATTAGGTTTGACTTTGATTGCTATGGGTACTGTCTTTTTGGCTTTGATAATTATTTCTTTAGTATTTAAGATTTTTGGTCAATCACTTGTTTCTATTAACAAGAAAAAAGCAGAAAAACTTGCAGCTGAAAATGTGAAGAAAGAAGAAGGCAAAAAAGCCCAAAATCCTACTGCAATAAGTGGTGATGAGTACGCAGCTATTGCAGCAGCTATTTATATGTATACGGAGCAACAACATGATGAGGAGAATACAATTCTTACAATTAATAAAGTTGCCAAGACTTATTCTCCTTGGAGTTCAAAGCTCTTTAATATGAACGTATATAAGCGATAGATAAATATAAACAAGTAAATAAAGAGACAATAAAAATGAAAAGCTATAAATTCAAGATAAACGGAACAAATTATTCTGTTGATATAAATGGCGTTGAAGATGGTAAAATAGACCTTCAACTCAATGGAACACCTTATGAGGTTGAGGTGGACAAGGAAATCAAGCAGACAAAAACTCCCAAACTTGTTCGCTCTGTAGTAGTGCCTTCAACAGACTCTGCACCACAGGTGGCAAAGACAAACAAAGATGGAGCTGCTTCTGCTGTAAAATCTCCACTTCCTGGCACAGTGCTTGATGTATTTGTTAAGGAAGGTGATAGTGTTAAAGTAGGACAAAAGCTTGTGTTGCTTGAAGCTATGAAAATGGAAAACCAAATAGACTCAGACTTGGAAGGCGTTGTGAAAGAAGTTAAGATACGCAAGGGTGATTCTGTTTTGGAAGGAGATGTATTTTTAACAATAGGAGAGTAAGGGCTTATGATAGAGTTAGCGTCTTCTATAAGCTTTTTGGATTTTATCCAAATGCAGCTTGTACAGTTTTTTCAATACACTGCGTTTGCTAATTTTGAGATAGGTCACATCATAATGATGCTTGTGGGTTGCATATTCATATATCTTGGTATTGCCAAAGAGTATGAACCTTTGCTACTGGTCCCAATAGGCTTTGGTATGATGATTGGTAATGTGCCTTTCTATCCTGGGTTGCAAATAGGTATACATGAACAAGGTTCTGTTTTGAATACACTTTATCAAGGTGTACAAAACGGTTGGTATCCTCCACTTATATTCTTGGGCATTGGTGCAATGACGGACTTCTCAGCCTTGCTATCTAACCCTAAATTGATTCTTATTGGTGCGGCAGCACAGTTTGGTATATTTGGTGCTTATTGCTCTGCATTACTTTTGGGATTTAACCCAGCAGAGGCAGGAGCTATTGGTATCATTGGTGGTGCTGATGGTCCTACAGCTATATTTCTTTCTTCACAACTTGCACCTGAACTAATGGGAGCCATAGCTGTGTCAGCTTATTCTTATATGGCTTTGGTACCTGTAATTCAGCCACCAATCATGAGAGTTTTGACAACAAAGAAAGAACGTTTAATTCATATGAAACCACCACGTCAAGTCTCAAAGACAGAAAAGGTGATGTTTCCTATTTTAGGTTTGTTGCTCACTTGCTTGATTGTGCCTTCTGGTATTCCATTGTTGGGTATGTTATTCTTTGGAAATTTGCTTAAGGAGTCAGGTGTTACAAAGCGTTTGGCAAATGCATCTGCAGGTCCTATCATAGATATAACTACAACATTGATTGGTCTTACTGTTGGTTGCTCAACACAGGCTACAACGTTCTTGACAGGTAAGTCTATTTGGATTTTCGCCTTAGGAGCGTTCTCATTCATTGTTGCAACAGCAGCAGGAGTATCATTTGTTAAGTTAATGAACTTGTTCTTAAAGAAAGATAATAAGGTAAATCCATTGATTGGTAATGCAGGTGTTAGTGCTGTTCCAGACTCAGCACGTGTTTCTCAAATCGTAGGTACAGAATACGACAAGACAAACTATTTGCTGATGCACGCTATGGGACCAAACGTTGCCGGAGTTATTGGTTCAGCCGTTGCAGCCGGAGTATTGCTTGCCTTCTTAAAGTAGGTTTCCAATGGAATCGTTTTTAATTGCCAAGCAATCAAAGTAAAGATTAAACAGATTTTACATTACAATAAAGCGCCATCTTTTTATAAGACGGCGCTTTTCTTTTGTGTAATTTGTAAAGTAAAGTGATTGTATTTAATCAAAAGGTAGATGCAAATAATACTGTTCTATCAAGCCCAAACAAAGAAAGCGAAAAATAAATTAAAGCTTTGGTTTATGGAAACAGTGATTCAGTAGAGACAAGATGGCATGTTGAGCCAATATTTCTTTGTTTCCGTTTTCTGAAACACTGTTTTAATCGCTCAAGATGGCATGTTGTTGCACCTAAAACAAAGAAAGAGTTTTATAAAACAAAGAAAGGATTTGCGCAAGCTTTGTTTGGCTTTGCTCAAATCCTTTCTTGTATGTTTGGGGCTTAGTAATACAATATTTGCCGCCTAACTATGCTGCTTGGACGTGAGGAACTGTAAATTGTTATGCTCTGTATGTAGTTTTTATGTGAGTCGTAAGTGTATATGGTCTTGCTAAACCAGTTTTCTTTGTTTGGAAGATAAACGTATTCTACGTTTTTTGTGCCCTCAGGATTGTAAGTGGTTGTACGTTTGAACTCCATTTCTTTGCCGTTTATCATTGCCATGCACTCTGTAGGGTTTCCGTCTTTATCAAACTGAAAGTCGCAACGACAAAACCAACTGCTGTCAGCGTTATAATTGCCTTCTGTTGTCATTGAGCCTTTTTCATTGAAGGTATTTACTCCAATGTTGCTCAGGATAAACTCTTGAGAGTCTTTATCCTTTTCAAAATCAAGACATTTTACAGTATCATGATTTGCGCAATACTCATATTGATAATAATATAAAAGACTTGCGTTTGAATCGTAAGCATTCATGCGCGTAGGATAACCCTCTGGGCTATAAATTGTTTCTGTTTTCTTTGCCACATGTATTTGTGTATCTTGGTTTGAGTCGTTTGCATCTGCCCAATAAGTTGTGGCTATTCTTGTTCTTTTCTTTGGCAAGGCAGTGTACTCAATATAAGTTGATTTTCCATTGTTTAATTCTGAGTGTTTGGTTTCAAAACCCATGGTATCAAAGCTTTGAGAGAGAGTCTTGTTCTTTGCCACCATGCCAATGGTATCTTGGCTTTTGTTGTCTTTATCTTGCTTGACAAAATAAACAGTTTCAATGCATTTTACTTTGCCATTGAGTTCGTATTCTTTTAAGTCGTTGTCTTTTATAAAAGGAATGACATGTATTTTCTTTGCTTTTGTTTTCTTTTGTTTTGATTTGGAGCAAGAAAAAATGTTTGTGCCTTCGGCTTTAGCGCATGGCACAAACATAATCATTGCTATCAAAACCCCAAAAGTAACTTTCATTGCTCTCATAATACTCTTGTTTTGTGGGATTGTTTATTTTATCTCTACTAATTTGTATTTCTGAGTACCCATACCAAGTTTCTCGGCATATTGAAGTTGACCAAGTCCGCTTTGTCCAGACTCTTTTTCAAAGGCATCTTTGCAATTCATTTGCTTTGCGACTAAATCGTTGCAAGCACGGTCTATTGCTACAATATCTTTTGAGGCAACAATGCCAATATCTTTTGTGAAAGGCTTTCCAGTGTCAGCTCCTCCGCAGTCGCAATCAGGAGCAATATTTGCAAGTACATTGATAAAAACCATAGGTCTTTCTCTTTGTGCCATACAAGCGTATTCTACAAGTTTTTCAAGGAATTCATTACCTTGCATTTGGTGAAATTTAGGTTCGATAAGATGTAAAGGACACTGAGCAGTACACATTGCACAACCGATACACTTTGTTGTGTCAATATGAACACCTGCATCATCATAAGAAATAGCTCCTGCTGGGCAGTTATCTGCACAACGATGGCATTTTACACACTTTTCTGGGTGAGCAACTGCTGGATAATCTGAGGCATGTTGTGCCATCTTTCCTCCAGGAGAGGCAAAACCCATTGCAAGGTTCTTGATTGCTCCACCAAAACCTGCAGAGCCGTGTCCTTTGAAGTGAGTATAGATAATGTAATTATCAAAATCGTCTATTCCTTTACCAAGTCTTACATTTTTGAAGTACTTAAAGCCAAGTCCTTCAGTAGATATGTCTTTGGTCCCTTTGTCATCTAATATTTCAATAGGAGCAAAGGTGAAGCCATGTTGTTTTGCAAGAGCAAGGTGAGAGGCTGTGAAACGGCGTTTGCCAACATAAAGCACGTTCGTTTCTACCCATGTAGCATTTGTGGCTTTCATCAATGGACGAGTTAACTCTGGATTTAAAAAATTAGGGTTACCATCTTCTCCAAAGTGAATTTTGACACCAGTTTTGCCCTTGTAATTAACGCCAAGGGCTTTGTAGAGCTTTAGAACATTCTCTGGAGTTACTTCTCTAATAAAATAAACAATGGCAAGGCTATCTTTTTTTACCGGTTTTAGTTGGGCAGAAGAAGAAAAGCTAAAGCCACTCAATGCAGTAAAGAGAACCGCAATACTTAAAAGTAGTTTTTTCATTTGTGTGTGCGTTTTTGTATAATACAATATTTAGTTTGCAAAAGTAAGACTTTATTTTGTTAGTCCAAGGTCATTAAGCCATTTTTCTACATCTTTTTTGGCTCCAGAGACTCTGCTACCCCTTATGGGCAAACCTTTAAATTGGCATTGATTGCAATTCTGGACACACATAAGCCGCTATTTTCATTTTAGCTGTATAGTTTTTGAATAGACTTTAACTGATTTTACTTCAAAAATATCAGTTTCTGATCTGCTGTATTTGATTCTTGAGAACGCTATTTTACAATGCAAATTCCTATTTGACCTAATTCAAGAATAGATTTTATTCTATTGTCGTGTGAGATAGTTTGCCAAGCTTTGCGCATACCTTCTGACCAAGAAATATCATCAAAAACCAAAACAGCTCCTTGTGAAAGATAAGGTGCAATTTGATTGAAATAATCTATTGTAGCTGTGCGGTCGTGGTGTCCGTCAATAAAAACATAGTCAAATGGCTTTTTTTGCTCCAAAAGCAAAGGAAGGGTATCTTGAAAACGTCCTTCTATAAACTCAATATTATCTATTCCAAGTGCAAGAACGTGTTTGCGAGCCCTCTGAGCCAAAGACGGTGAGCCTTCAAGAGTAATTAAATTACCAAGACCATTCAAAAGCATAGCGCAGGCTTGATAAGAAGCAGATATTCCCAAACATGTGCCTAACTCTAAAGCTCTTTGAGGTTTAAATTCTTTGATAAGGGAAAACAAAATCTTTGCCCAGAAAGCACTCTTGCTTGCAATATTCACATCGCATAAGCGTGCTGTGCTTGTGCTACCCTCATACATTTGTTGGCTACTTCTATTGTCGTTTGGATTTCCTGCTCCATAGTCTGTTATTTCTATTAAGGAAGTGTCTGAGTCAATACTTGTGCGCAATTTTTCTATCTTTTCAAACCATGCTTTCTCTGTATCAGAAAAAGCGTTTTGTGCTACATTTTTGAAAATCAAACATAATTTTTTCTCTTCTGGGGTTTTTGCTGCAGACAATTTGCACTCTATTTCTTTGATTTTTTGTTTTAACCAGCGTTTGAAAAGAAAACTTTTGACTAAGGCTTTGATTTTTTTCATTGTATTGGGTAATTGAATAGTTAAGACTTTATTTTATGCGTTTATAGATTTCAAAGCAGTATTCCAAGCCGTTTTCTGGGTCTGTTTTTCTTTGGCTTTGACTTTCTAAGTGCCAAAGGTTAGTTTCTATTTCTGGGAAAAAACAATCAGCCTCAAAGTTTGCAAATATTCTTGTTATGTAAAGATAGTTGCAATAGGGCATAAGAGTTTTATAAATTGAAGCTCCACCAATGATAAAACTCTTTTCAAACTCAGCACAGTACGCAATCATTTCTTTAATGTCAGAAAATACTTGTGCACCCTCTATTTTTAAGTCTTTTTGTCCAGAAATGACAATGTTTTCTCTTTTTGGCAGAGGCTTTTTTGGTAGAGACTCCCAAGTCTTTCTGCCCATTATTACAGGATAGTGCATTGTTGTCTGCTTGAAGTAAAGCATATCTTCTCTCAGGTGCCAAAGCAGTTTATTGTCTTTGCCAATTGCTCCGTTTTGAGCAATGGCTACTATTGCGTTTATTTCACTCATTTTGTTGTTTTATACGCTCACTTGAGCTTTTATGTGTGGGTGAGATTGGTAATTAAGTATTTCTATGTCTTCGTACTTAAAGTCAAGAATGTCTTTTACATTTGGATTAAGCTTTAGTTGTGGTAGTGGATAAGGAGTGCGAGTTAGTTGCAGCTGGGCTTGCTCAATATGGTTTAGATATAGGTGAGCATCGCCTAAAGTGTGGATAAACTCTCCTGCTTTTAACCCACATACTTGTGCAACCATGTGAGTAAGCAAAGCATAAGAAGCAATATTGAAAGGTACTCCAAGAAATATATCTGCACTTCGTTGATATAGCTGACAAGATAGAGTATTGTTTGCAACATAAAACTGAAACATTACGTGGCAAGGGGGTAAGCCCATTTTGTCTATTTCTGTCACGTTCCAAGCACTGACAATCAATCGGCGTGAATCGGGGTTTGTCTTTATTTGATTTATTACTTGTTTTAATTGGTCACACATTGCCCCGTCTGCCCCACGCCAGCAGCGCCATTGAGCACCATATATAGGTCCGAGGTCTCCGTTGGCATCTGCCCACTCGTCCCAAATAGAAACCTTGTTATCGTGAAGATATTTTATGTTGGTGTTTCCTTGCAAGAACCATAAGAGCTCATAGAATATACTGCGAGTATGCAATTTTTTTGTTGTCAAAAGAGGAAATCCTTTCTGCAAATCAAAACGCATTTGATAACCAAAAACAGATTTTGTTCCTGTTCCAGTGCGGTCGTTCTTAATTGTGCCATTGTCAAGAACGTGTTTCAATAGGTCTAAGTACTGTTGCATAAGTCTTTATTTAAGATTTAAAAGGTCTTGTCCAATATCACGGCGGTAGTATTTGCCACTGAAAGAAATCTTTTCAACATTAGCATAACACTTCTCAAGAGTTTGAGCCATTGTTTCTGCAAGACAAGTAACTGTTAGCACTCTTCCTCCATTTGTAAGCGTTTTTCCCTCTTGCAATTTTGTGCCTGCATGAAAGACTATACAATCTTGAGTTTCTTGTAAGCCTGAAATCTCTTTGCCTTTTTCGTATTTAACTGGATAACCTTCAGCACAAAGCATCACAGAGGTGCAAACTCTTGGGTCTATCTCTAAACTAACTTTGTCAAGGCTTTGGTCTTTGAAAGCCAAGAAACAATCTACAATGTCAGATTTTATTCTTGGGAAAACGCTTTCTGTCTCTGGATCTCCCATTCTAACATTGTATTCTATAACATAAGGATTGCCTTTCACATTCATAAGTCCTAAGAAAATAAAACCTTGGTACATCAAGCCCTCTTCTTTAATACCTTGTATTGTGGGTTTGATTATTTGCTCTTCAACCTTATTTATGAAAGCTTTGTCAGCAAAAGGAACTGGTGACACACTGCCCATACCTCCGGTATTTAAGCCTGTGTCTTTTTCTCCTATGCGTTTGTAGTCTTTTGCACAAGGAAGAATTTTGTAATTTTTGCCGTCAGTAAGCACAAATACACTGCACTCAATACCACTCAAAAACTCCTCGATCACAACTCTTGAAGAGGCTTGACCAAATTCGGCTTCCAAGAGCATGGAATCTAATTCTTTCTTTGCGCTCTCTAAGTCAGAGAGAATAATAACTCCTTTGCCACCAGCCAATCCGTCAGCTTTCAAAACATAAGGAGGATTTAGTGTTGCCAAAAACTGTTTGCCCTCTTCAATTGTATCTTTGAAAAATGTCTTATATCCAGCTGTGGGGATAGAGTGGCGAAGCATAAATTGTTTTGCGAAGTCTTTGCTGCCTTCAAGTTGGGCTCCATTTTTACTTGGACCAACAACAATTATGTCTTTTAGTGATGGGTCGTTGTGAAAATAGTTCCAAATGCCATCAACCAAAGGTTGCTCAGGACCCACAACAATCATGCGCACATTGTTTGCAAGCACAAATTCTTTTATACTGTCAAATGAAGAGGGGATATTTATGTTTTCTCCCACGTGAGCTGTGCCTGCATTGCCTGGAAGAATAAATAAATGGTCAGTATGAGTGCTTTCGCTTATCTTTTTGGCTATTGCGTGTTCTCTTCCGCCAGAGCCTAATAATAGTATGTTCATTTCTTTTGGTTGTTTTGTTATCTTCTTCTTTTTCTTCTTGCTATTGGTTTTCTTTTTCTTTGTTCTGGAGTTTCCTTTCTTTGTTCTGTTGATGCGGATCTTTGTTTTGAATTTCTTTTTCTTTGTTTTGTATCTTCTTTTTCAGCAGAGAATTCTCTCATTTGAGCAGGAAACTCTCCGTCATCAACAAGTGAGTAGGTAAGTTGCTTTTTTATTAAATCAACTCCTTCAACCTTTATCTTTATTGGGTCTCCCAAACGGTAAGTTTTTTTGCTTTGACGTCCTACAATTTGATAATTGTCTTCGTCTATATAGTAAAAGTCATCTGCCAGTGTTCTTATAGGTATAAGTCCTTCGCATTTGTTCTCTTCAATCATTACATACATTCCCCACTTGCTTATACCGGAAATGTCGCCTTTGAATATCTGACCAATTTTGTCTGAAAGAAATTCGGCTTGTTTGTATTTGACTGATGTACGTTCGGCTTGTGCGGCTTTTTCTTCCATCATTGAGCAGTATTCGCACTTTTCTTCATACACTTCCTTTGAAACAGAAGAACCATTCTGCAAATATCTTTCAAGCAAACGATGAACCATAAGGTCGGGATAACGTCTTATAGGTGAAGTAAAGTGAGTGTAATAAGGGAAAGCCAAGCCATAGTGGCCGATATTGTGAGTGGAATAATATGCTTTGCTCATTGTGCGAATGGCAATCGAAGAAATCATATTCTGTTCGCCTTTCCCTGCCACATCAACAAAAAGATTGTTGAAACTCTTTACAAGTGCAGAACGTGAATCTGTTTTTATCTCATAGCCTAACTTGCCTACAAATTCGCAGAATGTATTTAACTTCTCTGGATTTGGCTCATCATGCACACGATATACAAAAGTCTTTACTTCTTTGCCTTCTTTCTTGGCTGCACCTACCTTTTGGGCAACGCATTTATTAGCCAAGAGCATAAATTCTTCCACAAGCCAGTTGGCTTCCTTGCTTTCTTTTATATATATTCCAGTAGGTTTTGCATTCTCATCAAGAATAAACTTTACTTCTTGACTCTCAAAATTTATTGCTCCTGTTTTGAAACGCTCTTTTCTAAGTATTGTAGCAAGTTTATGCAAAGGTAATATATATTCTTCTTTCTCTCCGCTTTGGGCTTCTATTATCTTTTGCACTTCTTCATAGCAAAATCTTCTGTCAGAGCGAATAACTCCTTTACCAAACCATTGATTGAGTACTTCTGATTTGTTATTCATTTCAAAGACTACTGAAAAAGTTAGAGAGTCTTCGTCTTGTCTCAGAGAGCAAACTTCATTGCACAGTTTTTCTGGTAACATAGGAATAGTTCTATCTACCAAATAAACAGATGTTCCTCTTTTGTAAGCTTCTTGGTCAAGAGCTGAGGAAGGTGTAACATAGTGAGACACGTCAGCAATATGAACTCCTACTTCATAGTTGCCATTGTCTAAGACTCTGAAAGAAATGGCATCGTCAAAGTCTTTGGCATCTTTTGGGTCTATAGTGAAAGTCATAACAGAACGAAAGTCTCTGCGCATAGCTATTTCTTCTTGTGGTATCGTGTCTGGTATTTTGCTGGCTTCTTGCTCAACAGTATCTGGGAAAGACAGTGGAAAAGAAAATTCAGAAAGAATAGAAAGCATCTCAGTGTTGTTCTCGCCAATTTTACCCATTATATGAATAACTTTACCAAAAGGATTGTTACTTCTTTCTGGCCATTCTGTCATTTGCACAAGTACTTTGTCCTCTTCCTTTGCACCCATAGTGTCATCTATTGGTATGAAAATGTCCGTTGGCATTGAAGGAGAGTCGGGAATAAAAAAAGCATAACGTGAATGAATTTGCAAGTGTCCCACAAATTCAGTTCGGCTACGCTCTATGATTTGAGTTATTTGTCCCTCAAGTTTCTTTCCCTTACGTCTAGGGAAGAGATATACCTTGACTTTATCGTCGTTCAAGGCGTGATTTGTGTTGTTTGGTGATATGTATATGTCTTCACCCTCACCACTCTCTGGAATGACATAAGCTTTTTGAGTTTGTTTCATATCTACCTTACCAATCACATAGTGAGAGGGCATAAAATCGTTAGTTATGTACTTTGGGTCAATGTGATATTTTCCACTCTGAGACTCTACAAGAATTTCTTCTTCTGCCAAATGAAGTATATTGTTTAGTACCATTTGACGTGAGGCACGGTCGTTAAAGCCCATACGAGAAGAGACTTGTTTGTAATTCAATTCTTCCAAAGGATTTTGTGTAAAGGTTTTGAGAATTGATTTTACTATTGTAGAATATTGTTTCTTTATTTCTGCCATAATATTTTTATTTGTTGGTTTGATTATGCTTTGTTGGTGTTTCTTTGCTATTAAAGTCAATAGCAATAGTTATCAAAGGGCAAAGATAAAGAAAATATTACTATCTTTGCTCGTTTTTTAAGATAAATGCTGTATGGAGAAATCAAATAGAGAAGACAAATTTATTTCCTTGAGGGCTCAATACCCTTTGTTCGTTTATGAAGATTATTCATATTCAATGAATGATGATAAGACTCGTTTGGAAATAAAATTCAATTTCAGTGCTAATGAACACAAATTCACCCCAACTGTCAAGTTGGCAATTAACTCGCTTTTTACTAATGAGGATTTTGAAAATCAGATAGATACTATTGTGTTCAATATGGGTATGATTGAGCTTATCAGCTATTGGAAGTGCGTTGCAAGTCCAAATGTTAAGATTTTATGTGGCTCACTTACAGAAAAACAAATAGCTTTTTGGAAAAAACTCTATTTCAATGGACTTGGTGAATATTTTTATCTTAATGAGATTGAGACAGATATTGATAGTTTTATGTCCATTGCTTCAGCTGGCAAACAGTACTCAAAGATAGATTATCAGATTAATCAAAACCGTGTTATTGTTCCAGTGGGAGGTGGAAAGGATAGTGTTGTAACACTTGAAATGATGAAAAAAGGTGGCTTTGAAGTATTGCCTTTAATTGTCAATCCGCGAGGAGCAACACTGAATTGTGTTGAAATAGCTGGCTTTTCTCAGTTTATAAGTATTCAAAGAACAATAGACGTTCATCTTTTGGAACTAAATGCACAAGGTTATTTGAATGGACATACGCCTTTCTCTGCAATGTTGGCTTTCACTACTCTTTTGGCTGGTGTGGCAACTAATTGTGCCGACATAGCATTGAGTAACGAAAACTCAGCCAATGAAAGCACAGTCAAAGGAGAGAGTATAAATCATCAATACTCAAAAAGTATAGAATTCGAAAGAGATTTTAGGGAATACTATCAGGATTTTATAGGAAAAGGATTTAATTATTTTTCTTTTTTGAGACCTTTGAGTGAGTTGCAAATAGCTCAATATTTTGCTATGTATCCACAATATCATAGTGTTTTTCGTTCTTGCAATGCAGGAAGTAAAGAAGACAAATGGTGTTGCAACTGTGCAAAATGTCTTTTTGCATATATAATTCTTTCTCCTTTTATTACCCCCAATAGATTGGAAGAATATTTTGGAGAGAACTTGTTAAACAAGGAAGTTCTTAAAGAAGAATTTCTCAAACTTATAGGTCAAACAGAAGTAAAACCTTTTGAGTGTGTGGGAACAGTTGATGAGGTTAATCAAGCTCTTTCTTTACTTGTTTTTCGTTATAAGAATTGCAAAGACTTAGCCTTAGTTAGGCTTTGGCTTACTTTGCCTCAATATACTCAATATCGCTATTTGAAAAGAAAGATACTATACAAAATCAATGATGACAATTTCTTGTTATCAAAATATAAGGCTTTATATGGCAATACCTATGCTACTTTTAATACATCAGAGATTTTGCGTCGTTTTGCAAAAAAAAGTATTGTTATTTTCGGATTTGGTAGAGAAGGACGTTCGACATATAATTTCTTAAGACAAAATTGTCCAAATATGCCTTTGGCAATTCAAGATGATAACACGGATTTGCAAAGAGAGACAACTCTTTTGGCAGATGTGAATAAAGGTAACTTGATTCTCTACACAGGAGAAGAAGCACAGTTTAACCATGAGGCAGACGTGATTATAAAATCTCCGGGCGTGAATATTGCAAAGATGAGAAGACCTTATCGTTTGGCGCGCTTGTCTTCTCAAACAGAATTTTTCTTGCGTCAATATGCTCAACAATGTGTTGGAATAACAGGTACAAAAGGCAAAAGCACAACTTCTACACTTGCTTATACTATGATTAAAGCTGCTCATCCAAACACTCTTTTTGCGGGTAATATTGGTAAACCTATGTTTGACCTTATACCATTGATAGATCGTGATACAATAATAGTGCTTGAGTTATCTGCTCATCAACTTCAGTTTGTTAAACATGCACCAAGAATTGCCGCTTTGCTCAATTTGTATGAAGAACACTTAGATTACTTCGGTTCTTTTAGGGCATATATGGAAGCAAAATTCAATATCTTGCGTTATCAATACAAAGATAGTGCATTCTTCTATAATGAAGATGATGAAAATATCTGTGAATATGTTTCTCATCACCAAAACACAATGCACAAACTTAATCCAGTCTCTGTTAAGGACTATAATCTGCCAGAGCCTTTGTATTTGGCAGGAGAGCATAATAAATTTAATTTTCTTGTGGCTTACAAAATTGTTGAGCAATTAGGATTTGCAGGGCAGGATGCTTTGGAAGCAGGATTGAATTTCAAAGGATTAGACCATCGTTTGCAGTTTGTGGCAGATAAAGGTGGTGTTAAGTATTACAATGATTCTATTTCAACAATACCACAAGCAACTTTGGCTGCTATGAATTCTTTACAAGGAGTGCAAACTCTTATTTTGGGAGGTAATGATAGGGGAATAGATTATTCGCCTATTGAGAATATAATCAATGATTTTGACACTTTGCAAAATATAGCTTTTGTTGGCAAGGCAGGCAGAAGAATGAAAGAAATCATAGACCAAGCAAGCCAAAGAGAATATAAAGCTTTTGTGAGTGATGACTACAAGGCTGTGGTTGATTTTTGTAAGCAAAACACACAAGAGGGTAATATATGTTTGCTTTCTCCTGCAGCCTCATCTTATGATATGTTTAAGAATTTTGAACAAAGGGGCTCAGTATTTACTCAATTAGTTATACAAGGCTAAACTGCAGTAAGACAAAAATAGAACAAAAAAAACAAATTTGTTTATTTGTTTGCGCTTTGTATTATTTGATTTGCGTACTGCTGAAATCAAATAGTAATTTCATTAAAACCAATTCAATAAAATAGGGGCAAAGAGTGCAGATTGATATACTGCAATTCAAATATATTTATTACTTTTACACCTTAATTTATTAGGAATAACGGTTATGAATAGAAAACTTTTTTCACTTATTCTTTTGAGCAACTTTCTGTGCATTAGTCTTTTTGCGCAGGAAACAGAGGTTTTGCAATCTCCAAATAATATTTTAAAAAGCGCAAACGAACTCTTTGGTGAGCAGAATTATGCTCCGGCTTATCAACTTTATGAGAAGTATTTGCGTTTGACACAAAGCCAGAAAGATGTTGACAAATCCACAGTTTATTATAGCAAGGGATTGTGTGCTATTTTTCTTTCACAAAACGGAGCTGATAATGAAGTTTCTCAGTTTTTGACTTTGTATCCAAAGGATAATAGAATAAATATGTCTTTGTTCTATTTGGCAGGCTATTATGAGAAAAACAAGAACTATGTTCTTGCTTTGCAAACATACAATTTGGTACAGAAAGCTTCTTTGAATCAATTCAGAAGTTATGAATATGATTTCAAGAAAGGGTATTGCTTGTTCAATATGGATTCTTTGGAAAGCGCAAAGACATGTTTTGCCGCTGTCAAAGACACTAAAAGTTCTTACGCCTCACCTTCAACTTATTATTATGCACATATTCTTTACACTCAACAAGATTATGATAATGCACTAAAAGAATTTAAGAGCCTGAAAAATGATAGGCACTTTGGCAAAGTAGTGCCTTATTATATAGTTCAAATACTTTATATCAAAGAAGATTATGCAGAGCTGGTTAAACAAGCTCGCACCCTCTCAGAAGGCACAACAGATTCTAAACACAGTGAACAAGTAAACAAGATGTTGGGAGAGGCTTATTGTAAGTTGGAGCGTTACAGTGAGGCCATTCCTTACTTAGAAAAAGGTGTGAAAGACAATCCTGTGGCTACTCAAACAGATAATTATCTATTGGGTTTTGCGCTTTGCCATGATAAACGTTACTCTGAGGCTATTGCTTATTTGGATAAAGCTACTAAGGGCAAAGATTCTTTGTCTCAAAACGCACTTTACAATATAGGCTATTGCTATTTTAATACAGATAATAAAGTTGCCGCTCGTTCTTGTTTCAAAATGGCTTATGATATGACTTTTGATGAGCAAATAAAACAAGATGCTCTTTTCAATTTTGCAAAACTCTCTTATGAGCAACCATATAATGAGTCAATCAAAGCTTTTCAAACCTATATCAATGACTATCCTAAGGCAAGCAATGTCAATACTGCCAAGGAGTATTTGGCACAATTATATGGACAAACACGTAACTACAAAGATGCCATTGAGCTAATGGAGCAGCTACCAAAGAGAAGTGATACCATAAATGCAGCTTATCAACGCATAACACTAAATAGGGGTATAGAAGTTTTTAATGAGTCAAAATATGAACAAGCAATAACCCTGTTTGATAAGAGTTTGAAATATCCTTTTAATAGAAATATCACAGCCTCTGCTCAGTATTTGAAAGCTGAATCAAACTATCGTTTGGGTAATTATACAGCTGCAATAAAAGATTTAAATGCTTTCTATCGCGTTCCAGAGGCTACAAAGAGTGTTTTCTACTCAAAGGCTAATTATTCTATGGCTTATAATCTTTTTAAACAAAAGAAATATCAGTCAGCTCAAACATACTTCACTCGTTATATTGATGCCAATGAAATAAACAATTATTTCTTGCTTTCAGATGCTCATTTGCGTAGAGCAGATTGCTATTTTATGCAACGCAAGTTTGATTTGGCTCAAGAGGATTATAGTTATGTCATAACAGCAAACAAGATAGATGTTGATTACGCTTCATATCAAAAAGCTCTTTGTGTGGGAGCCGCTGGCAATATAGAGCAAAAGAAAGTTATATTGGAAAAAGCACTAAACGATTTCCCTTCTTCTTCATACAGGGCTTCAATCCTTTTTGAGCAAGCTAATTGTTATTTAGTGCTTGATCAAACAGAGAGTGCTTTAGAAACATATCAAAAAGTTGTTAAGGAATATCCAAATTCTGTACATGTGAAAGCATGTATTAGCAAAATAGGAATGATTTACTACAAGCAAGGCAAAGATGAACTGGCTTTGCAAACGCTGGATAAACTTGTGAAGACATATCCTCAGGCTGAAGAGTCAAAGGCTTCTTTAGCAAATATTCGTTCCATATATGTTGATCAAAACAAAGTCAATGACTACTATGAATACATAAAAACAGTGCCTCAAGCCTCATACACAGCCTCTGAAAAAGATTCTGCTACATATCAGGCTGTAGAAAATGTGTATATGGACGGCAACTTCAAAGGAGCTCTTGGTGGGTTTAGAGATTATTTGAATAAATTCCCACAAGGTATATTTGCTTTGAATGCTAACTACTACCTTGCAGACTGTTGGCAAAGAGAAAATATGAAAGATAGTGCCTTGGTTTCATATTTGTATGTCTGCTCTGCACCAAAGAGTCTTTTTACAGAGAAATCATTGCTCAATGCAGCACAAATAAGCTATGCAAACAAAGATTACAAAAAGGCTAATGAGTTATACTTACGTTTGAGTAATGAAAGCGAAGCCAATAGCCACAAACAAATAGCTACAAGTGGAATAATGCGCACAGCTTTTGCCCTAAATGAGTTTGATACAGCAATTACTTATGCAAACAAAGTTTTGGAAATAGATAAGATGAGTGCAACAGAGAAAGACGAGGCAAACTATATCATAGCCTCTTCAAAATATTCTCAAGGCGACACAGCCACAGCCATGTCAATGTTTAAGCCTTTGAAAAAATCTAAGGTTAGTGAGTATAGTGGAAAGGCTTCTTATGTTTTTGCAGAGAATGCTTATGTGCGTGGAGATATGAAAACAGCCGAGAAACTTGTTTTGCAAATCTCCGCTGCACCAACAAGTGAATATTGGTTGGCTAAGTCTATAATTCTTTTGGGTGATATATACCAGAAAAAGAACAAACCTTTGATAGCAAAACAAACATACCAAAGCATTGTTGATAACTATGATGGTGCAGATTTGGTAATCGTAGCCAAAGAAAAGATATTGGAAATAGACCAACAGGAAGCCCTAAAGAAAGCTAAGGAGCAAGAAGCTCTCAAAAAAGCAGAACCAAAGGTTGACGAGGTAATAATTGACTCTGATGCTCAAGGACAAAATCAAAACAATACAGTAACACCAAAAAATGATTATAACAATGAATAGACATATAGCAAAACTATCAGCAATAGCCTTTTTGGTTGCCGGTATTTGTCATCAGGCACAGGCTCAAAGCACAGATAATGTTTCAAAACCAAGAACAAATCTGAATGAAAGTGTTATTATTACAACACAATTTGAACCTGTGGTTAATGAAGCAGTGAAGATAAGCGACAATCCAAGCATATTTGATACGGTGTTTGAAGCTCCAGATTTCAAATTCAGTATAATGAATAAGGTTTTCCCTACACGCATAACTATTGAACCAATAACGGCTGCAAAAGTCAGAAGTGAGAGCACAAAAGAACAGTATAAGGGAACTATAATAGGAGGTATGGGAACATATATCACACCTTATTTTGAAGAGTTTTATTCAAATAGCGATGACAACTCACTCTTTTGGGGTATTCATTTCAAACATTACTCTTCTCATTACACAATAAAAGATATGCCTAAGAGTCATTTTATGACAAATTCCCTTGACCTTTTTGGCAAGAAAGTTTGGGATAAGTCAGTCCTTGATGCACAACTTTACTATGATAACTCTGTTCATTATTTCTATGGCTTCAATCAAAATGTCTTTCCAAAAGACGTTGCTTACACAAACTCAGATATTCGCACCACTTACCACAATATTGGTTTTAAAACAACATATCAATCACTAAATAAAGACCCTGAGCAATTCAATTATAAGGCAACCTTGTCTTTTGAAGACCTTATAGGCTCTTGGAGTCAAAATGAATTTACTCTAAATTTGGCAGCTGATATCTCAAAGACATTTACACTGTTTGACAATGACAAACAGTTGCTTGGAATATCTCTTGATTACAAACACATTTTTGATAAATTTTCTTATAGCAGTGGAGCTCCTTACTTTTCTGAAAATATTAACAACCTATATGCAACAGATATAATTTCATGGCTTGTTTTATCCTCTGACAAAAAATACAATACAGGCTTATTCTCTTTTGCTCCTTACTTTGATTTTAAGGTTAGCAAATTTCAACTCCACACTGCTTTGGCTCTTGTACCAGAGTTTGGCAAAGAGTCTTCTTTTCATTTCTTGCCAACAGCAGAAGTGTCGTTCCCTATTTTGCCTGACAAGATATTTTTTAAAGGAGGGTTGAACTCTTGGGCTAAACGTGAGAGCCTTTATAATATTGAAACAATAAACCCTTACATAGGTACAGTTTTAGACTTACAAACCACAACTCTTTATCGTCTTTTTGGCTCACTTTCTTATCCTGTAAGTGAGCAGTTGTCTTTGGCTGTTGAAGGAGGTCTTGACAAATATACCAATTATATTTTCTTCACTCATGCTCAACAAGCTGCGTATAACAATATCTTTGATGTAATATATGATGATGCCACAAGATTCTATTTTAATGCCTCTGCAAGATATGATATTGAGAACTCTTTTGCAATCAATGGAAAGGTGGAGTTCCAATCTTTTAGCACAGAAATTTTTTCTTTTGCTCCCTATGAACCAAAACTTATTGCAAGTGTCTCTGCGCAGTATAAGCCAACGAAAAAACTTACTTTTGATTTGACTCCTGTATTTAAAACGGGATCAAAAGCAATGTTTTATGGTCAGGAAAAACATCTTGGAGCAATATTTGACTTGAATATCTCTGCACAATACCAATATAATGAGCAATTGTTTATCTTCTTGAAGGCAGACAATGTTGCTTTCCAAAAGTATTATGAATACTACAATTATCCATCACAAAGACTAATGGTGATGATTGGTGCAAAGTATTTGTTTAATTAGCAAATAAATTTATTTTCTCAAGCTCTGTCAAGAGCAAAGAAGACAATATAAAACGAAAAGCCCCAAGAGAAATAAGGAGGTACTCTTGGAGCTTTTTCTATTTAAACTTTTAGGATTTCTGTCTTAGAAATATAGGTCTCGTTTTCCACCTCTGATAGCGGAAAGGTTTTCTCTAATCTTTTCTTCCAAAGGCATATTGTGTACATCTGGTATCATTTTCTCTATCAAAGCCAACCCTTTCTCTTTAGTCTCTGCAGAGGCAAAGTCTTCCAAGTATTCTGTGAAAGTGAACATGGCGTTTGGCAAGCAGAATTGTTGAATTAAGCCCGGTTTAGCTAATTCCATAAAGTCGGCTCCAACTCTTCCTTTACGGTAACAGCCAGTGCAGAAAGAAGGAATGTAACCTGCGTCAATGAAGCTGTTGATTACCTCTTCCATTGAGCGGTGATCGCCCAATGAGAATTGAGCTCCTGTGCCATCTTCGTGAGCATAAGCACCTGGATCAGTACGAGAGGCAGCACTGATTTGGCTAATACCATAATTTATTAAGGTATTACGCATTTTGTCACCCTCTCTTGTTGACAGAATCATACCTGTGTAAGGTAGTGTCATACGAATAATGGCTACTAACTTCTCAAAGTCTTCATCACTTACTGGATTTGGAACATGCTCTGCAGCTGGTGCGCCAACGGCTGGCTCCATTCTTGGAACGGAAACAGTGTGTGGACCTACTCCATAGGCTCTCTCTAAGTGATTGGCGTGTTCTATCATTGCCAAAACTTCAAAACGATAATCCACTAAGCCAAGCAATGCACCAATACCAATATCATTTATTCCACCTTCTTGAGCTCTGTCCATACATGTTAAACGGTACAGATAGTCTGCCTTAGGTGTTCCAGCTGGGTGGTATTTCTTGTATTCAATAGGGTCATAAGTCTCTTGGAAACAAACATAAGTACCAATTTTCTCAGCGTGTAGGCGTGCAAAGTCTTCCACTTCCATTGGTGCAAGTTCAACATTGATTCTTCTAACATAATCTCTGCCACCATGCTCTCTGACTCCATAAGTTGTTCTTATGGCCTCGCACATGTAATCTGTGCCATTTTTGTTGTTCTCTCCACAAATAAGAAGTACTCTCTTGTGTCCCATGCGAAGCAATGCGCCAACCTCAGAGGCGATTTCCTCCATGCTCAAAATCTTTCTTTTTATGGTGTGGTTGTCTTTTCTGAATGAGCAGTAAAGACAGTTATTTACGCATACATTTCCTGTATACAAAGGAGCAAAAAGCACAAGACGTTTGCCATAAATGGCTTGTTTGATTGTGCGAGCTGTCTCCAACATTTTCTGAATTAAGGCAGGGTCTTCTATTTTCAAAAGAGCTGCAGCATCTTCAAGGCTTAGTCCTTTTAGTTTTAGGGCTTTGTTTAATATTTCATTAACCTGAGACTCTGAGGGTGCTTTACCTTCAAGCATTCCATAGAGTTTGTCGCGGTCGATAAAGTTTTTGTTTCTTTCTTCTATATTCATATAGCAGTTTGTTTTATTTTGTTACTATAAATATTCGTTTTTGGTAATCAGTTTTTTGCCACGCAGGGCAATTTAGCCAATATGGCTTTAACCTCTAAGCCATTCAAACGACCTAAACGGCCAGTCAAAGCATTGATTTGGTCAGCAGAAGAATCAATTACAAGATTTATGATATTTAATCCTCTTTCGTGTAGTGGCAATCCTTGACGTGAAAGAATAGTATCAGCATACTGAGAAATAATCTCATTGACAATAGCCACCACACTTTTATCGTAGATAACGATAGATATCGTTCCGATTCTCTTTTCCATTAGTCGTTTCTTTTGGATTAGATTGTTATTATTTGTGTCTTTGTTTTAAAAGCTACAAAGTAAGAAAGCTATAGAGCAAACTCAACTTTAGTAGGTTTTTAGATTGCAAAGATAGTATTTTATTCCGAAAACAGTGTTGTAACACAAAGAAATAATTTTCTTTTTCTTTGTTTTGAATTGCTCAATCTTTGATTTAGGTTTTTCTTTCTTTGTTTCAGTAATGCTATAACCCCATTATAGCGACTCTATAACCCCATTATAGAGCTTCTATAATGGGGTTATAGAACTATTAAAACAAAGATTGGTTAAACCAGAACAAAGATTGCATAAGTCCAAAGACCAAAAGGGTAGGACAAAAAGAAAAGGTTAGGAAATTTTCCTAACCTTTGAAGTCCATTTTATTATTAACACTAGTGCGGATAGAGGGACTCGAACCCACACACCTTTCAGTACTAGATCCTAAGTCTAGCGCGGCTACCAATTACGCCATATCCGCTTGGTATTTATTTGAGAATGCAAAGATAATTCTTTTTCTCAAATAAATACTATTTTAAGTTGAGTTTCTTTTTAATTAGTGGTGTTACATCTTCGCTTTGGTCTGCATACCAAAGTATTCCATTCTCTTCAAAAATGTAAGTATACTTGCCTTCTTTTGCTACTTGAGCAACGGCAGCCTTAACTTTGTCAGTTATTTTTCCCATTAACTCTGCTTGTTTCTTTTGAATATCTGCATCAGCATTTTCTTTAAATTCTTGGAAACGCTCACCTGCTGATTGAATTTCTTTCTCTTTGTTTTGACGTAAAAGATCTGAAAGTTGGTCTTTCTTTGCTTGATACTCGGAAACAAGACGTTGATATTCATCATTCATAGATTTTGCTTCTGATTGCAAGTCTTCAACATATTTTTTCATTGTTACTTGAGCTGAATCAGCCTCTGGCATCAATTTTATCAAATCTGAGGAATTGAAATGTCCTAACTTCTGGCTCTTTTGAGCAAATAGATTTTGTGTAAATGCTACTGCACACACTAAAACTAATACTTGAATTGTTCTTTTCATTCTTTCTTACTTGTTATTCTTATTATTATCTGTTTAATTTCTGATTTTTGAATTGCAAAGGTACAAAATATATCTTTATAAGTGTTTATTTTCCTCCTTTTACTCTGTAACCAAGTTCAATTAAAACTAAATCACTGATGTCTGTTTTTGAATCCACATAGAGAATAGTAGCTCCTGAAGCTTTATCCAAAACCATTGAATAACCTTTTTCTTGAGCTATTTTTTCAATAGCGTTATATACTTTGTCTTGAATAGGCTTAACCAATTCGGAACGTTTCTTTTCTAAGTCGCCATTATTGCCAAAGCGTTGTTTTTGCAAGTCTTTAGCATCTTTCTCTGCAGAGACAATCTCATTTTCTTTTTTGCCCTTTAATTCTTCTGGCAAAAGCACACTTTCTGCTTGGTAAGACTTGTAGAGTTTATCTACTGTAGCAAACTTACTTTCTACTTCTCTTTGCCATTGAACACTCATATCGTTCAGTTCTTTTTGAGCTTGTTTGTACTCTGGCATATTGCTTAGAATATATTCGGAATCTACGCATGCAAACTTTTGTGCAAACAATACTGTTGAGCCAATTAAGCAAAGCAAAAAAACGATTATTTTTTTCATATCAAATACTGTTTTGTTTTTATTACTAATCAATAGACTGATTGAAAGAGAAGTGGAATTGTGAGCCTCCCTTAACACCAGAAACCTCGTCAAAGCCATAGCCCCAATCAAGTCCTATTAAACCAAACATAGGCATATAAAGTCTGATACCTACACCTGCAGAACGATACATTTTGAATGGAGTGAAACCTTCAAACTTTGCCCAAGAGTTTCCTGCCTCAAAGAATGTGAGTCCATAAACTGTGGCTGTAGGGTTAAGAGTGATAGGGTAACGAATGTCCATTGTGAATTTATCAAATACAGCTGCGCCAGTTGAAGGAGAAAGGGCTGCAGTGGTGTAGCCTCTTAGAGCAACAACTTCTCTACCATCTAAAGCATAACCAGACAAACCATCACCACCAACATAATATCTTTCAAAAGGTGAAAGACCTACATTTTTATTATATTGTCCTAAGAAACCAAATCTGGCTCTTGTGGAAATAACAAGGTTGTCTATTGCATTGAAGTACCAAGCAGCTTTCAAATTTACTTTGTAATATTCAAGCCATTTGTATCTTTCGGCATCCGTCATTGAAGAAGAAGTGTAGTCTTTGCCATCTACCAATGAATAAGGGAATGTAAATTGTGCTGCAGCAGAAACATCACTACCTGATTTTGGATAAATAGGGGAGTCAACAGAGTTTCTGCCAAAAGTGAAGTTATAGTTTAGGTTGTTAGCTGTTCCATTTGAAAATACAAATGTTGTGTAGTTATATACATTATATTGTTCAAAGGCTATACCTTGAACAAATGTAAAATAATCATCTGGCCAAGTTAAACGTTTGCCAAAAGAAACAGAAGTGGAGAATATTTTTAACCAATAATTAGGGTCTCCTGAATTCCAATAACCGTCATCTTGATAAGAATAGTAAGCAGAAAGACTTAAAGAATTAGGTTTCTTGCCTCCCAACCAAGGTTCTGTGAAAGAGAAACCAAAAGAGTAATAATAAGAACCATTGGTTTGTCCTCTGATAGAGAGTTGTTGTCCATCGCCAGAAGGCAATAGAGAGTGTTTCCACGCATCACGATTAAAGAGTTTGCGAGTAGAGAAATTGGTAAAAGTAACTCCAAGAGTTCCTAAGACCATTCCGCCGCCCCAACCGCCGGAAACTTCTAATTTATCAGAAGATTTTTCTGTCACATGATAATCTATATTTACTATTCCGTTTTCTGCATCAGGTTGAATGCCTTGTTGAATATCTTGCATTAGTTTTTCATCGTCAAAGTATTGTAGTTGCTGCAATTCACGCAAAGAACGAAAGACATCATCTCTTGAATACAATTCTCCTGGATAAGTTCTCAACTCGCGCATTATTACATAATCGTTTGTTCTTGTATTGCCTGAGACGCTCACTTTGCCAATGCGGGCTTGCTTCCCTTCATATACTCTCATTTCTATGTCAATAGAATCGTTCTGAATATTCAATTCCACTGGTACAACGCGGAAAAACAAATAACCATCGTTTTGATATAAAGAAGAAATATCTGTTCCGATTGGGTCATAGTTGATATTTTTGTCCATAAGTTCTTTGTTATATATATCTCCTTTGTTTATACGAAGGTGTTTTGCAAGTGCCTCTGAAGTGTATTTTGTATTGCCGACCCAAGTTATGTCTCTGAAATAGAATTTGTGTCCTTCGTTTATGTTCATATTTATCATTACCCATTGTTTTCCTCTGTGGTCTGTGATTGTATAAACACTATCGCTTGTAATTTTGGCATCTCTAAATCCTAAATCATTATATTTTGTAATGATTGCTTCTTTGTCTGTTTTGTAGTCGCTTTCGTTGTAACGAGAAGACTTCCATATTCTCCACCAACGCCAACTTTTTGTGTCAGACATTTGCTTTCTTATCTTTGAAGCAGAAACTTGACTGTTGCCATTGATGATTATATCTTTTATTTTAACCTTAGAACCTTTGTCGATTTTGAAAATAAGATTTACGTCGTTTCTTGTGGTTGTTGTGTCTTTTTCTTGGCGAATTGTTATCTTAGTATTGTAAAACCCTTTGTCATAAAAATAATCTCTAATTGTGTTAGAACAGTTGACTTTCATATTTTCTGTAACAATATCTCCTGTAATTATTTTTATTTCATCTCTTACCTTATCGGCTTCATTTCTCTTTATGCCTTCAAAACGGAAAGAAGACAAACGCGGTTTAACAGCAAGAACATAAATAAGACTGATGGATTTGCCTTCAATCTTATCTACTCTTATTTCTACATTCTCAAACACTCCTTGTTTCCACAACTTGTCTATGGCAGAGGTTATTTTTTCGCTGGGAATTAGAATTTTATCTCCCACAGCTAATCCTGAAACAAGGATAAGTGTTGGGTGATCAAGGTTGTCTGCACCTTGAATTGTTATATTACTTATTTCGTATTCTTTTGGGGAATAGTAATCAAGTGTAATAGTATTTTGAACTGAATCTTGTTGAGCAAATGACAATAAAGGTACAATGCTCGCCAGTATCAATAGCGCAATATGTTTATATACTTTCATTTAGTGTTGCTTATATTTGGTACAAAAAGCGGTAAAACAGAATAAAACGGAAGAAAGCAATTACTTATTATATTGTTTGACCAATTGCTGCGATGTTTTTCCAAATCTTCTTTCCCTTTCTTGGTAATTAACTATGGCCTCATAAAAGTTTTCTTTTCTAAAGTCTGGCCATAAAATAGGTGTGAAATATAATTCAGAGTAAGACAGTTGCCACAATAGAAAATTGCTTAATCTCTCTTCACCAGAGGTGCGAATAAGCAAATCTATATCAGGAAAGTCTTTTGTGCAAAGATTAGAAGAAACTGTTTTTTCATTAATGTCTTCTAATAACAAGGAGCCTTGTTTAACTTGTGTGGCTATTTGTTTTACAGCATTAGTTATTTCCCAACGAGAAGAATAACTAAGTGCAATAATCATTGTGGTTCTGGTGTTGTTTTTTGTCTTTTCGCGTAGATTATTTATAGCACTAATAATCTCAGGATTAAGTTGAGCGAAATTGCCAATGACTTCAAAACGCACATTGTTTTTCATCAATGTTGATGTCTCGTTTTCTATGGCGTGCAACATCAAAAGCATAAGAGCTTGAACCTCTTTCTGAGGTCTAGACCAGTTTTCTGTTGAAAAAGCATAGAGAGTTAAGTATTCTACCCCTAATTCCACGCAAGCCTCTGTTACTTGACGCACGCTTTCAACAGCATGTTGATGACCAAAAATTCTTTCTTGCCCTTGCTGTTTTGCCCAACGACCGTTGCCGTCCATTATCACGGCAACGTGCTTGGGTAATTTATCTTTATTGATTTGTTCTTTGAAACTCATTGTTTGACAAAAGAATTCTACCTTATTTTATTACAATAAGTTTCTTTACAGCTACACTTGCATTGTCACCAAAGATAGCCCAATATTCTCCGCCCTTGAAATTAGAAACATTGAATTGCAAATAAGTTTGTCCTTTTGCAATTTGAGCAGTCTTGATAACTTGTCCCTTAAGATTTATTACTTTTACAGGAATATTTGTCTTGGCTGGTTGAGCAAGTTTTATACTTGTAGTCTGCATTGCAGGATTTGGGGAGAAGTCTCCCATCTCAATTTGTTTGATGTCTTCTACTCTGTCCAAAGAAGAGTAATCTCCATTACCTGTGGTATTAGTTCCATAAACAAAAGTGTAATATCCTTGTGGGGCAGTCATTGGCTTAGTGATTGTCTTGCCATTGTTTGATGTGGCAGAAATGTAATATTCTATTGTATCACTTGTAACAGTGTCATTTATTGGAAGAGGTACGTTATAAATGTTTCCTCCAGTAAAAGCCATTGCAAGAGTTGTCCAGTCTGTGGCTCCCTTTTGTCTGTAATAAAGATTTGCTGAAGCAATTCCACTATGATTTTGAATAAATGCTGTTAACAAAACTGAAGAAGAAGTATAATCTGTTGTGTTGAACCAACGCATTGGGTAGTGGTAAATTCTTATTGGGTTAGTTGCAGGTATCTGTTTTGTTATGCAGTGCAAAGCTCCACCATAACCATCAAAATCTCTTACATCTATTTGAACTATTTGATAACCTGGATAAGTTTGAGCCATTTTTTCAATTGCAGCAACATTGCCTGCAGAGTCTCCAGAAGTTGTATTGTAGAAAACAGGTTGCATAATTGCGTCATTTACAAATGTGTGATTTGAAAAAGAACGTGTATAACTGCTGTTGTATTCGTTTTGAGAGCTGTACCATGAACCGTCATCCTTTGCAGGGAAAGGTATTCTTGTGTTATAATATTTTTGAGAGAAAGGACACTCTGCATAAAAGCTTTGCATTGAGTCCATATTCTTTTCTACTCTTTGAGCATCAGATGTTGAAGCTAAGGTATCAGGATATTTTGTGCTTACAAAAGTTGCTTCATCTACCATATCAACATAAAGGTCAACGTGTCCTGTACCTCCGTCATAGTTTAGTTTTGGAAGAACAGTGCAACGGTTAAGGTTTAGCAAATGAGACAAAGAATCATTTACTTGTGCCTTTGTTAGAGCTTGTTTGTATTGTTGTGAGTATCCATATTGTGAAGTTGAATCCATGTAATATAAACCATAATGATCTGTGTTATTTGAATAAACAGCTGAAGAAGTGAATAAAGAACCTAAACCATCAACTAATATGTTACCTCCCTCATATTCTATTGTATTAGTATAAACAGGGAAACCTGCTTCTTGACCTATTACTCTACCGATTGCATCATCAAGTGGTCTACCTCCATAGTATTCAAAATCTGCAAAGCCAATTGAATCATTGTCTCCATAATAGAAAGCAACAGGACCACAATCTCTGTACCAGAAAGAGTTTCCTGGATTGACAAAGAAACGATAGTTAGTTAATGGTGTGCCGTTTTGAGTCATAAAATTCTTTATTGTTGTTGTGTCTTGTGTACTCCAAACGTTTATCCATACTTGTGCATGGTGTTGAATACCGTCAGCCAAAGAAGCAAATAGCTTTGTAGTTGATCCAACTGAAACATCAGGAGTTGAATATACAGGAACTAATGTGTAACTGTCAGAATAAACACCATAACCGTCAAACAATTGTTCTGCATATTGATCTCCACTTACTGTCTTTGTAACATAAGGCCATGTCATCAAAATTGCTTGAACTTCGTCAAACTCTCCTGGGAAAATCATATTGTCTGGCACAGCCAAAGGCTCTTTTGTGATACCCTTAACAATGGCTTTCTTTTGAGGAATAGCGTTTCTGATAGCCTCATCATTAGGTACTCTTTTGTGGAAAAGGCGATAATAACTGTTGAAAGCATCTTTTGGGGCAGTCTTCATTTTTAAAAGTGCCTTAGCTTTCAATTGCTCAATTGTTGTGTTGTCTTTTTGTTGAGCGCAAACAGAAAAACTGAGTGCTAAAATGGCTATTGCCAAGCTCAAAAATGTCTTTTTCATATACTGGATATATTATTCGTTATATATTTTGTTGGAACAAAGTGCAAAGATATGATTTTTTCCTCAATACAACTTGCTTTTGGTGGTGATTTTTAGCTTCAAAGACAGTAATTTGTTTTTTTTGTAATCATAAATTATAAAGACATATTGCAGCCAAACAAAGAAAGTTTTTTGCTAAAACAAAGTGTCTTGTCCGTAAAGATTATATGTGCGGCGATGTAGTGGACTTATGCCAAATTTTCTTATGGCTGCTCTGTGTTCTTTTGTGGGGTAAGCCTTGTTTTTGTCCCAATGGTATTGAGGGTATTGCACAGATAAGGCTTCAATATAATCATCTCTATATGTTTTTGCAAGAATAGAGGCAGCGGCTATTGAAATGAATGTTGCATCTCCATGCACAACACAATTATAAGGTATATCTAATTTAGTGTAAAATCTATTGCCATCAATCAAAAGCCAGTCAGGTTTTGTGTTTAGTTGTATAATGGCTCTTTCCATAGCCAAACAAGAGGCTCGGAGAATATTTATTTTGTCTATTTCTTCGTTTGAACACTCTGCAATAGCAAAGGCTATGGCGTTTTGCTCAATTATTTTACGTGCAGCTTGTCTTTGCCGTGCTGACAGTTTCTTTGAGTCATTTATTTCTTGATTGTGGAAATCTGATGGCAAAATAACTGCTGCAGCAAACACGCTTCCAGCTAAACAACCTCTGCCTGCTTCATCGCAACCACATACAAGGTAAGAAAAATTAAGTTCTTTTTCTTTCAAAAAAGAACTATCTGTGCGCAACATAAAACACTAAGAGACTTAGAACAAAGAAGACTACTTTTCTAAAGACTCCAAAAGTCCTTTAAAGAAAATAAGACCATCAGTGTTTGATAATTCAGTGTCTGAACATCTTTCAGGGTGAGGCATCATTCCAAAGACGTTACGAGTCTTATTTGTTATGCCAGCAATGTTTTCAACAGAACCATTAGGATTGCATTCAGAGCAAACTTTGCCAGTGCTATCGCAGTAACGAAAAAGAACTTGGTCGTTGTCGTTAAGGCTTTTTAGTGTGTCTTGGTCTGCAAAGAAGCGTCCTTCACCATGAGCTATTGGAATACAATAAGGTTTGCCAACATTGGCTTTTAAAGTGAAAATGGTATTTGTTGTCTGTGGAGTTATATATTGGTTTTTGCAAATGAACTTTTGATTTGTGTTTGCAAGCAAAGCACCATCTAATAAGTGGCATTCTGTCAGTACCTGAAATCCATTGCAGATACCTAATAAATAACCGCCATTATTTGCGTATTCAATTATGCTATTCATAATTGGAGAAAAGCGCGCAATGGCTCCACTTCTAAGATAATCACCATAAGAAAAACCTCCTGGCAGAACAATGAAATCACAACCTTGAAGGTTTGTATCTTTGTGCCATAAAGGCACTACTTCTTGTTTGCAAATGTCTTTAAGGACATATATCATATCGTGGTCACAGTTTGAACCGGGAAAAATTACAACTCCTGTCTTCATTTTATTTTTATTTTAAGATGCAAATGTACTATTTTTTATTGTAATAAGCCCTTTTAATGGGTGATTTACTTAATTATTGTCATTATTAAAAACATTACAATCATTACTAAAAGTAAGGAAAAAAGAATATTTGAATATATGATCTTGCGTTTGGAAAAAAAGAAATTTGTAAGAAAAAACGATAGTGCTGGCACAAAGAGATAAATTATTTGTTCATATTCTATGCAATAGATAGAGGGGAAAATGGCACAAACAAAATATAATATGGTTACATTTGTTCTTTTTCGGAAAGAAATATTGTTGTTATTGCTACTTTGAAGTGTTGAGTAAATAGCACATACAGAGTAAATGATGCAAAAAAGATAAAATATTATTTTTGCAGGCACAACGGCAATATTTATCAATTTTGGTAGGTGATAGAAGCATTGAGCATAAAAAATACTATTTTGAACTAATGAGTCTTTGAGAAAATAGTAAATTGCAAGAAATAGCAGTGGAGTAAGAAAACCTAAAAGGCTTATGACCCAATAACGCCAACGGTAAAGGCTGTAATTGATAAGGCAAAACAAAACCCAAAGCAAAAAGAAACAATAAGGAGCGAAAGTGAATGTAGCTAAAGAGATAAAGAGTGTGGCTCCATAGATATTGTCCAAAGAATTTTTGCTTTCATAGGCACAAAAGATTAGTTTAAGAGCTAATATCATAAAAGTGTTTGCAATGAGTATGGGGCAAAGAGTCATAAACTCATAGTCGCAACTCATAAACAACATATATATGAAGGCCGGTAAGAACGTAGCTTTTGAACATAGAGATTGTGAAGCAAATATGTTGTTGATTGCTAAGGCTTGCAGATACACTAAAAGGAAAGCCAAAAGTGTTGAAACAAAAGGTATGGAAGAAAAAAGTGTATAGAAAAGCTTGTATAGAGGCATATCAAAAGCGGTAACGGGCATTTGAGGAGGAAAAATGAAAGCAGCAAACCACAAAATCAAAGGTATTACTATAATAAGTAACAGTTGTGCTGGATAATTTGTTTTAAAAGTTTGTACTAACATTACTATAACATATTGTATCTACCATTGTCAATTACAATGGCGTAAATAGAATGCAAAGTTAGACAATTATTGTCTAATGACAACCTTTATTCTTCTTTAAATTGTAAAGTTGTTTATCTTTGCAAACACAAAAATATGTATTACATGTATAGCAGAACTGAATTACTTTTAGGTAACAGTGGAGTCAGAACACTAAAAAACTCTCATGTTCTTGTTGTGGGTTTGGGTGGAGTTGGGGCTTATTGTGCCGAACAATTAGTAAGAGCTGGTGTTGGCTCACTTACTATAATAGATAAAGACACAATAGAGGCTTCAAATCTCAATCGTCAATTGGTGGCTCTTAATTCCACTTTGGGTAAAAACAAAACAGATGTACTTGCGCAAAGACTTTTGGATATTAATCCTTCTTTGCATATTGAGATATTGACAGAGTATTTGCGTGATGATAGAATGGTAGAGATTCTTAAGGCTGAAAAATATGACTATGTGGTAGATGCAATAGATACTCTTTCACCTAAGGTATTTTTACTTTATCATTGTTTGGCACTAAATTTGCTTGTTGTTTCTGCAATGGGCAGTGGAGGCAAGATTGACCCTTTGCAAGTGAAGATAGATGATATTTCGCATTCATATAATTGTACTTTAGCTTCTTCTGTTCGCAAAAAGCTACATAAGTTAGGCGTTTATGATGGAGTAAGTGTTGTCTTTTCTTCTGAGAAAGTGAACCAAGAGGCTGTTGTGCAAGATGAAGGAGATAATAAAAAGACGACTGTTGGCACTGTTTCTTATATGCCAGCTATTTTTGGTTGTGCTTGTGCCTCGGTTGTTATAAGAGATTTATGTGGGCAGCAGATATACGAGAAGAAAAAAGATTCTCGTTACTACAAGAATAAAAGAAAATAGAATCTAAAACATAAATATATGTCAGAAATGCTTGAAGTGTTTTGTAATAACACTAATTCAAAGATACTAATACCTTTTGGCTCATCGCTAAAAGACATTGAGAAGTTCTCTGGTTTCAAAAGCCATTATCCAATTTTGGGAGCGTATGTAAATAATAAGGTAGAGAGTTTGCGTTATGATGTTTATATGCCAAAGACTATTGAGTTCTTTGACATAACAGACCCTTCGGCTGGTAGAAGAATGTATGCTCTGTCTCTTATATTTATAATGTATAAGGCAATCAAAGAATTATATAGCAATGCCACTTTAAATGTTCATCATTCTATGTCAAATGGATATTATGTTGAGGTGCCAATAGATGGCTGTGTAAATAATGCTTGTTGCAAAGACATAAAAGAACGTATGGAAGTCATCATTTTAAGAGATATTCCTTTTGAAAGAAAACTAATGTCTTCAAAAGAGGCAATAAAACTTTTCAATAGCGTAGGGCTTACAGCCAAGGCAACACTGATTGAAAACAATAAGAAACTCTTTGTTGATGTAGATTTTTTGGGAGACACTGTTGATTGTTTTTACACACCTTTGGCATATTCAACCTCTTTAATCAATGTTTTTGATCTCATACCTTTTGATAAAGGATTGCTGCTTGTGATGCCAGACAAAAAGACTCCAACCAAGGTGTCTCCACTACACAAAAAACAAGACAAAATGTTTTCTGTCTTCCGTGAGTATGAGCAATGGGTTAGAATATTAGGCACATCTTATGTGAGTGAATTGAACCAGATTGTGGTGCAGAAAAAGGAAAATGAACTCATTCAAGTTTCAGAAGCCTTACACGAAAAGCGTTATGCACAAATAGCTGATGAGATATATAATAGAAAAGAAGATATAAAGATTGTTTTGTTGGCAGGACCTTCTTCTTCTGGTAAAACAACTTCGTGCAGAAGAATTGCAACTCAGCTTGCTGTTTTGGGCTTTGCACCAATTCAACTTTCTTTGGACGATTATTTTTTGGATAGGGAATTTACGCCAAAGAAAGCTAATGGAGATTATGATTTTGAGTGCTTAGAGGCTTTGGATATTCCTCTATTCAATTCTCAAATGCAAGACCTGATGCAGGGTAAAGAAGTTTTGTTACCACACTATGACTTTATCAAGGGCAAGAAAGTCTTTAGCAAAACTCCAATTAAACCAAAAGACAATGTTGTCTTCATAGTTGAGGGTATTCATGCTTTAAATCCAAAGCTGAGTGAAAGTATTGATAGAAAAAACAAGTATCATATTTTTGTCTCTGCACTAACTCAGGTTAGTATTGATAAACATAATTTGATAAGTAGCAGTGATAATCGTCTTATTCGTAGAATAGTCAGAGACTATAACTATAGAGGCTATAGCGCACTTGATACTCTAAAACGTTGGCAAAGTGTTAGAGATGGAGAAGAAAAACACATCTTCCCATATCAAGAAAATGCAGATAGTATTTTCAATTCCTCACTTCTTTATGAGATAGGAGTACTGAAGACTTATGCAAAGCCACTTTTGGCAGAGGTGCCTCAGAACGAGGTTAGTTATGCAGAGGCGAAAAGATTGCTCGCATTTTTGTCCAATTTCAAAACAATTAGCGAAAAAAGCATACCTCCGACCTCAATAATGAGAGAATTTTTGGGTGGTAGTAGCTTTGAATATTGATTTTTTGGTGATAAGCTAACTTATTGACAAATAGTAAATAAATTAGTTTTTAACAGCCGAAAGTTGAAAATAAGAAAGAAAAAATTTGTTCAGAATTGTTTTTTGCAGTAATTTAGCACCCTAAAACAAAGATAAAATTATAACGAGATATGGAATTAAAAAAGACAGACAAAGCAAATCTTGAAAACAAGAAAGCTCTATTTACTCAAATAGGTTTAATAGTTGCTTTGAGTTTGATGATATTTGCATTTGAGTATAAGAGTTATGACAAGAAAGAAGTCAAATTAGCTCAAAAGGAAGCTGTAAACCAGGTTGATGAGGTTGTAATGCAGACACAGGAAGATACTCCTCCACCAGAGCAAGCGTCAGCTCCAGAGGTATCAACAACAGAATTCACTATTGTTACCAATGACGCAAAGATCACAAACGTATTTAATGTAACTTCTTTGGATGTTCAAGGAGGCAATATTGGTGTAACTGCAACAAAGATTGAAATTGCAGCAGAGCCAGAGGAATTAAAGGAAGAAAAAACCATTTTTACAGTTGTAGAACAAGAGGCTTCATTTCCTGGAGGCTATGACAAATTGATGGAATATCTTTCAAAGAATATCAAATATCCTCAACAAGCTCGTGAGACTGGTACAAAGGGTAGAGTTATGCTTACTTTCGTTGTAGAAAAAGATGGCTCAATTACAGATATCAAGGTCTTACGTGATATTGGTTCTGGTTGCGGTGAAGAGGCTATTAGAGTTGTAAAGACAATGCCTAAATGGGCTCCTGCAAAGCAAAGAGGTAAGGCTGTTAGACAGCAATTCAATTTACCTGTTGTATTCAATTTGCAAGGTTAATCCACAAGGCTCTATTTGTTAGAGGAAAATAAACTAACCAAATATGAGAAAGCATCAAGTGTTGTAAAAAATACTTGATGCTTTTTTCGCTTATCGCAACAAGCCTAAAAGAAGGGTGAAAATATATCTTTGTTTTGTCAGAATAAAACAAAGAAATAATTTTCTAAAACAAAGATTTGGTAAATTAAAACAAAGAAATAATTTTGCGGTTTCAAAAAACAATAGAACGAAGTGAATAAAAGCGTATATTAAATGAATTTTTAGTGCATAATAATGATAACAGTAAATAATCTTTCCATACAATTTTCGGGCAATTATTTGTTTGACAATGTCTCTTTTGTGATTGCAGACAAAGACCGCATAGGCCTTGTGGGCAAAAACGGAGCAGGCAAATCAACACTCTTGAAAACCATAGCATCAGGTAATGAAAATCAGTTACTTGAAAGCGGTAGTATAGTTATTCCAAAAGGAGAGGAGATAGGCTATCTACCTCAGGAAATGGTGCCTTCTTCAACCACAAGCATAATGAACGAAGCCCTTAGTGCTTTTGCAGAGGCTAATGCCTTGAAAGCTCAATTAGAAAAAATAAATACTCAAATTACTCAACGCACAGACTATGAAAGCCCTGAATATGAGAAAATTCTACATATGCAATATGAAATCACAGAGTACCTGAGCCTAATAAATGCAACCGATGCCCGCGCTGAGACGGAGAAAGTCTTGATTGGATTGGGGTTTGAGCATAGTGACTTTGATAGAATGGTCAGTGAGTTCTCCACAGGTTGGCAAATGAGGGTGGAACTTGCAAAGATATTGCTAAAAAAGCCTAATGTGCTCTTGCTTGATGAGCCTACCAATCACTTGGATATTGAATCTATTGGGTGGTTGGAGAATTTTCTTGTCTCTTATTATGGAGCTGTGGTGTTGGTGTCTCACGATAGGACTTTCCTTGATAACATTACTCGCCGTACAATAGAGATTACCGCCGGCAGAATTTACGATTACAAGGCTTCTTATTCGCAATATGTGGTTCTGTTACAAGAGCGTAGAGAGGCAGAAATGAATAAACTTAATGCTCAACAACGCCAGATTGCCCAAATAGAGAAATTTATTGAGCGTTTTCGCTATAAAGCAACCAAGGCTAAGCAAGTTCAGAGTAGAATTAAACTTGTGGAGAAAATGGAGTTGGAACAAGTGGCAGAAATTGATACTTCAGCTATACATTTCTCTTTTCCTCCGGCACTGCATAGCGGAAAAATTGTTTTGGAAGTCAAAGACCTATCAAAAAGTTATGGAGACAAACATGTGCTTTCAAAGGCCAATATGATTATTGAAAGAGGTGCAAAGGTGGCTTTTGTTGGCAAGAACGGCGAGGGTAAATCTACTCTCTCAAAGTGTATTATTGGTGAAATAAAAGATTACAGTGGTTTGTGCCGTCTGGGTTACAATGTGCAGATAGGTTATTTTGCCCAGAACCAAACTTCACTTCTTGACCCTGAAATAACGGTTTTTGACACTATTGACCAAGTGGCGCAGGGCGAAGCTCGCACAAAGATACGCTCTTTCTTGGCTTCATTTCTTTTTAATGAAGAAGAAATTGACAAGAAAGTTAAGGTACTTTCAGGAGGTGAAAAAATGCGTTTGGCTCTTTGCAAGTTAATTCTTTCGCCTGTGAATTTGCTTGTGCTTGATGAGCCAACGAACCATTTGGATATGGATTCAAAGAATATTCTCAAAGAGGCACTTTTGCGTTATGAGGGAGCTTTGATTGTGGTTTCCCATGATAGAGATTTCTTGCAAGGACTCACAGATACTATTTATGAATTTCGTCATCATCAAATCAAAGAATACCACGGCGATATTTTTGAATATCTCCAAAGGCGCAAATTGCAAGACCTTGCAGAGCTTAATGTAGCCAATTCAGAGTCTATTGCACAAGCACAAAAAGAGAAAAAAGTCTCAAAACAACAGTATCAACAAAGCCGAGAGCAAGAGAAAGAGCAGAGAAGAAAACGCTCACGCATATCAAAGTTAGAGAGCCAAATAGAAGAGTTGGAAAACCAGATTGCAGAGTTTGACAATCGTTTTGCCACACAAGCGGATAATATTGAGGAGTCTTTATATACCCAGTATGAAGAGAAAAAACAATCTCTTGCAAGTGCAATGCAAGAGTGGGAAGAGCTTTCATTGGAGTTAGATGACTAAGCAAAACTACCCTGAAACACTCTTATGGATAAAAAAATGTAATCAATGTATTTGTTATATCTTTGCATGTGAGAAATAAACATAAAAATATCAATCTTATGAGCAGGATAATTATAGTGGCACTAATATCATTGTTTGCAAACACAATGTGCTGTTTTGCACAAGGAGCAAAAACGGATTTGGAGTACGAACACCTAAGAGGTAGGGTTAAGAGTGTGAGAGTGCAAACTTATAGTCTTCAAAAACAAGAAGACGGGAGTATTAAAAGAATTGACTTCTATGATTGTGAAGAGTTTGATTTTGGAGATTATGAAATAGAGCTTAGTAATAGAAATAGAATAAGGGCATATCCTCTTTGGGGTATATATTGCGAAAATTATTTTAAGAAATATGATACTAATGGCAATATAGTTGAGAATATTCTTTGGGGTGATTCAAGTGATTCTCAACATTATGTTTGTTCTTCAGACGAAAAAGGAAGAGTTTTATCTTGGATAAATAAAACTGATTCTACAGAATCAAAGTATAAGTACGATAATAAAGATAATATTGTAGAAATAATTGATTATGATTCTTCAAAGATTAGCCTTAATTATAAAGACAATAACCTTATTGAAATGGTTTCTCAATCTAATAATAGTAAAGACAAAGAGAAATATCTTTATAGATACGATGATAAAAATAGATTGATAGAATATAAAAGCATGGATTTGGATAGTGCTGGTAGAATAGTAATTGTTGCTTTTAATTTTTATAAATACAATAATAGAAATCAAGTTATAGAAGAAAGGTCTAAGTTTGATAGTGAGTATAATTATTTATATCAATGCACTTATGATGATAAGGGAAATAAAACGACAAATGCAATTGATATACTTCACAAAAAAGTTAAACCAAGAATTTCTATCGAGGAATATGACCAATATGGTAATTTGGTTAATTTTCAAGATGACAGAACTAAAGAAAATAATCAATACGAATATGATAGTTATGGTAATTGGATAAAACAAACTACAACAGACATACATATTATAAAAGAAGATGAAGACTTCCCATTAATTACCGAACGCAAAATAGAGTATTATGAATAAGACAAACCTTTGACATAATACAAAGGTGAAATAATCAAATAAAACATTGCTTTTTCCGTTTATATATAAGTACTTTGTAACTTTGTGTCTGCGCTATGTGTAATTGACACAAAATAAATATAAATTAAAATGGAAAAGAAAGAGATAACAATATGTTTGGGCAGTTCTTGTTTCTCACGAGGAAATAAGGGCAACCTTGAAACAATACAAAACTACCTAAAAGAAAGAGACCTTGAGGCTAATGTGAATTTCAAAGGACAGCTGTGCAGTGACCATTGTTCAGAAGGGCCTGTTATAATTATTGACGGAGTGATGTATAAGGAAGTCAATAAGCAAAAGATAATAGATATTTTGGATAAGGAGTTTGCTGCTGGTCATGAATAGTCTGCAACCAATATATACAGAAAAGAATAATTGTCAAGACTGCTACAAATGCGTTAAGGCTTGCCCTGTGAAAGCCATAAAGATAGAAGATGCAGCGGCTTCCATTATTCCTGAGCTTTGCATTTATTGTGGTAAGTGCAAAGAGGTTTGCCCTCAGGGAGCAAAAAAGATAAGAGATGATGTGCCACTAGTGCGCAAAGGTCTCAAAAGAGGAGAGAAGATTATTGTGGCTTTGGCTCCAAGTTATTTGAGTGAGTATTCAAAAGAAGACGTTAGCAAAGTTATTGCAGCTTACAAAGAAGCAGGCTTTTGGGGAGTGAGTGAGGTGGCTTTGGGAGCAGAGAAAGTGGCTGCTGACACAAAGACATGGCTTGACAAACAAGGCTCAGGAGTTTACTTCTCTTCTTGTTGTCCTTCGGCTGTTATGCTGATAAAGAAGTATTATCCTCAGTATTCTTCCGCCATAGCCCCAGTGCTTACACCAATGCTTGCAAGTGCTAAATACCTTAAAGAGATTTATCCTGATTGCAAGGTGCTTTTTGTTGGTCCTTGCGTTGCCAAGAAGACAGAACTCACTGGAACTAATGGGCAGTGGGTTGATTATGTACTTACTTTCCCAGACATGAAAGCAATGTTTGATGATATGGGTATATTCTTTGAGTTTCAAAAGCCAACACAAGACGATGTATTCATACCAGTGAAAGGCAACAGAGGAAATCTTTATCCTATTGACGGAGGTATGCTTACCAATATGATAGAGGGAATGGGAGATGACACTAAGAGAATATCAGCCAATTCACAAGCTCAGAGCAATGTGAAGTATATGACTTTTTCCGGAGTGGATAACCTGAAAGATATATTAAAGGACTTACCTTCTTTGCAAGAGGCAGAAAGCAAGACTTTCATTGAGATAATGACTTGTCCGGGAGGTTGCATCAAAGGTCCTTGTTCTACTGCTATAAATTCTTCTGCAACAAAGAGATTGAAGGTACTTGAGAATATAACATCTGCCAAGAGAGATTTGAAAATGATAAATGCACTCAATAACATAGACACACTGACTTCTTACGACTACATACCAAATGTTCAAAAGAAAGAATATAGTCAAAGAGATATCTATGAGGCAATGCGCAGAGTAAACAAGCAAAGCGAGAAAGACGAATTGAATTGCAGCGGTTGTGGATATGATAATTGTAGGGAGTTTGCAAAAGCCCTTATTGACGGCAAGGCAGAGAATGATATGTGTATCTCTTTTATGAGAAGAGTGGCACAAGACAAAACAAATATTTTATTGAGGAAGATGCCTTCAAGTGTTGTTATTGTCAATGATGATTTAAAAATAGTTGATTCTAACAAGAAGTTTGCAGACTTGTTTGGCGAGGATATCAAAATGATATGGGAGGCAAATCCTGGTTTACACAATGCTGATATTACCAAAATTGTTCCTTTCTATAAGTTCTTTTCTTCTGTGCTTGAAACTGGAGAAGATGTGCTTCAGCAAGACATAAGAGACGGGGATAATTACTATTCTTTGAGTGTCTTTTCTGTTCAAACACACTCTTTGGTGTGTGGAATTATTCAAAACCTTCACGCCCCGGAGGTGAGAAAAGATCTTGTGCTTAACAGAACAAAAGAAGTGATTACACAAAATATGAAAGTGGTGCAACAAATAGCTTTTCTTTTGGGAGAGAATGCATCTTACACTGAGTCTATGCTTAACTCTATTTTGGAGTCTCATAACAATGCAAACGATAAGAAAGACAATGCTCAATAAAAAATCTTTGTTGTAATGATACAAGAAACAAATAAATATTTTATTGAGGTTGGCAGTTATTGGCAAAATAAGTATGGCAATATTGTTTGTGGTGATAGCATATATTTGCACCGCAATGTGAAAGAAAACAGAACTGTTGCTGTACTTAGTGATGGCTTAGGCTCAGGAGTTAAAGCCTCTGTGCTTTCCACAATGACAGCTTCCATGGCTCTTAACTTTCGTTTGCGTAGAGAGCCTATTGGTAGAACAGTATCTATTATTATGGATACATTGCCAATTGATAGCGTTAGAAACATAAGTTATTCTACGTTTACTTCTGTTGATGTGGATATGAATGGTTGTGCTTCCATTGTGGAGTATGATAATCCTCCGTTGATATGGATACATAACGGCGAAATATGTTCAACTAATCCAAAGCAAACAGTAGTCAAAAACAATAACCTTCACAATTCAAACACAGAAGACCGAATAATCAAGATTTCAGAAATAGAGTTGGCTCAAGAAGACCGTTTGATTTTCTTTTCTGACGGGGTTACTCAAAGCGGTATAGGCAATATGAATATGCCTTTTGGTTGGGAAGAGGGTGTGAAAGACTTTATAATGGAGCATATAAAAGAAAATCCATTTATTTCAGCCCGTGAGCTTTCGCAAAGAATAGTAAAACAATCAGAATTAAATGATATCTTAAAGCCAAAAGATGATACTTCTTGTGTTGTATTTTATGTGCGCAAGCCAAGAAAGTTACTTATCTGTACAGGACCTCCTTTCTCTGATACAAAGGACAAGTATTTGGGTGAGGTAGTTAAGAACTATGAAGGGAAGAAGATAGTTTGTGGAGGAACAACCTCTAAGATTATTTCAAGAGAATTAGGCAAGGAGATAACTGTTGACTTAAATAATATAGTCTCAGACTTGCCACCTGCTTCACAAATGGAAGGTGTGGATTTGCTTACAGAGGGAATTATTACTTTGGGAGCATTGAATGAATTAATTGAAAGAGGTGTGCCACATAATATGAGCGAGGGGAAAGGCCCTGCATGGGATATATTTCGTATGATAATGGACGTAGACATTATAGATATAGTTGCAGGTACAAAGATAAATGTTGCTCATCAAGACCCTTCGCTTCCTGTAGAGTTGGAGATAAGAAGAAATGTAGTTAAACGCCTTGCCTATTTAATGGAGGACAGACTCATGAAAGAGGTAAGGATTGAATTTATATAAATCATAAAAGTAACAATTAAAGATTAGTAATTATGCTAAACGTAAGAATATGTGTAGGAACTTACTGCTATATTACAGGAGGTTCAGAATTGGTAAAGGTTAAGGACTATTTGCCAGAGGAAATAAAAGAAAAAGTAACATTCATAGGCTCTGCTTGCCTTGGTTGCGATAAGAGCAGCGATACAGCTAAACCACCTTATGCAAAAGTGGGAAATAAAATGCTTGTGGCTTGCACAGAAGAAATGCTTATTGATGAAATTTATTCTCAACTTGGAATAGCAAGAAAGGATAAATAAAAAATAGTAGTAGAGTTATGGCAATAAATAATGCAGTAGAAATACGTAGAGATATAATTAAAAGGCTTGCTGAGCTAATACTCAAAGACAACGTACAGGAACATATAGACCGTTTGCCTTTGGAAATGCAACCAAGAAACAAGCCTTCTATTCGTTGTTGTATTCACAAGGAAAGGGCAGTTATTAAGTATAAGCTTATGGCTCTTTTGGGATACAATATCTATGATGAAACAGATGAACTTGATCCTTTGAGCTCTTACGTCAAGAAAGCTAAGGAAAGAAAAGAGAATACAGATGTTATGATGACTGTTGTAGATGAGGCTTGTTCTTCTTGTGTCAAAAACAACTATATTGTTACAAATCTGTGTCGCACTTGTGTTGCTCGTCCTTGTACTTATGCTTGTAAGAAAGGTGCAATAACAGTTGGCGATAAGCAAGCAAACATTGACCACACAAAATGTATAAACTGTGGAATGTGTATGCAGGCTTGTCCTTTCCATGCTATCATTTATCAACCTGTTCCTTGCGAAGAGTCTTGCCCTGTGGGTGCAATTTCCAAAGATGCAAACGGAATAGAACACATAGACCCAAAGAAATGTATCTATTGTGGTAAATGTATGGTGGCATGTCCTTTTGGAGCTATAATGGAAAAGACTTCTATGATGGATATCTTTAATTTGATAGCAAAGAACCGCAAGTTGGTTGCATTGGTAGCCCCATCTTTGGGAGGTCAATTCAAAGCTGACTATCATAAAGTGCTTACAGCAATCAAAAAACTTGGATTTTATGATGTAATAGAGGTTGCTGCTGGAGCCAATGTTACTACAGAAAATGAGAGAGAAGAGCTTTTGGAACGTTTGGACAAAGGAGCAAAGTTTATGACCACTTCTTGCTGTCCTGCATGGGTTAATTTGGTGAATAAACACTTGCCAGAAATGGCTCCCTATGTTTCTACAACGCGCTCACCTATGGCTTATACTGCCCAGATTGCTAAGAAGAAATATCCAGACTGTATAACAGTCTTTGTTTCTCCTTGTGTTGGTAAGAGAAGTGAGGCAACACGCACACCAGAGGTTGATTTTGTTATCACTTGCGAGGAATTGGAAGCCTTATTCAATGCAGCACAAATAGATATTGATGCTTTGGAACCAACAGCTTTTGATTCATCAATAGCAGGACACGGAAGAGGATATGCAATGGTTAGTGGTGTAGCTCAAAGTGTAAAGAATACACTTAGTGATCCTTCAAAAGTCAATGAGATTATTATTGATGGAATCAATAAAGCTTCAATTCGTCAGTTGAAACTTTATGCTCAAAAGGGTGAATGCCCTGGTAATTTCATTGAAATAATGTCTTGTCCTGGAGGTTGCGTCAATGGTTGCGACAACATAAACAATCCAAAGACTTCAGCAAGGATTATTCTTGACCAATCAAAGTAAAGTATCTTCATATCATTGTTTGAGTTTAACTAATTGGTGAAATAAGAAAATCAAACAGTGAAATTATAATCATATAACCCCATTATAGAACTTCTATAATGGGGTTATAGCGTCTCTATAATGGGGTTATAGAACTACTAAAACAAAGAAAGAGAAATCTAAAACAAAGATTCATCAGATTAAAACAAAGAAAGCGAAGACTCAAACAAAGAAATAAATTATTGGTTTAGAAACCACCCAAAATATTGCGTGCTATTGTGAAAACAATAATGATACTTAGTACCACCCAAATGGCGTTTCTGCCATATAGAGTCTTGCGCCAGCGTAGCAAAGTCAAGGAAAGATTTTTTTTATAGTCAAGCCAAAGCCCCAAAATAATATAAGGGATAGCAATAACAGCAAGAGCGTTTTTGGAAAAAGCGCCAATAATATCTCCATTTAGTAAATAGTGAATAGCTCTCTGAGAACCACACCCAGGACATTTAAATCCAGTGAAATGATATATGGGACAAGGAGGGAAAAACTTGCAATCCTCAGGATTGAAAAGTGCATAAATGACTGCTATTACAACAATGACAATAGCCAAAAGAAATAAAGATGTCCTCTTATAAGTCAAGGTTATCAAAAGTTCTTGCAGCGCCACCAACAACTCCTAATGCAATAAAGATAATGTAAATAATAATTACTGCCAAGCCTACAAAAAAGCCAATCTTTGTCCATTTGGCTGCATCATTAGAGTATTGTTGCGATTGATTTATGTCACCTCTTATAAAGGCACTTTCAACTCTTGCAGCATTTATTATGCCCACAATTCCAAAAGGCAAACAACATAAAATAGTTACAAGAATTGATTCTACAAGCCAAGTTTTTGGAGGTCTTTGAGCTGAATTAGTGTTGTATGATGGCTCGCTTTGAGCATTTGTTTGTGAGAATTGCTTACCACAATTAGAGCAGAATTTAGCTCCATCTTCGTTTTGAGTACCACAATTTGGACAATACATAATTCTTTGTTTTAATGATTGATTATAATTCTTTTTATTTAGTTTTGTGATTGCAAAGTTAGAAAAAAAAATTAATCTTAGGTGTAAAAAGAACTTTAATTCACTATTACTTTCTTTTGAATTAGTGTTTCTGGAGTCTTAATTCGCAAGTAATAAACTCCTTTTGCAAGGTGTGAAACATCTATTGAGTGTGGTAGAGTTTGCCATTGTTTTATGGTTTGACCTTCTTGATTAACCAAAATAGTTGTACCAAAGTTTGGATACGTAAAGTCAATATTCAAAGTTTTTGACACTGGCATTGGATACATAGTTATACCTTGATTTGTTTCAGAAACGTTATCAAGCGAAGACAAAGATAATTCCACAGTGTCAGAAAATTCACTCATTGTTGTTGCATCGCATATTGTTCTTACGCGGAACTGATATATTTTTGTTATATTTAAGTTGCGTACATTATAGTGATTGACTCCGCTAACTGTGATAATATTCCAATTTACGGCATATTTTTCTTTGTATTGTAACTCATAGTTGTTCTCTGTGCTCATAGCGTCCCATTGACAGCCCACAGTCTCGTCATATTTTGCTGTATTTGTGTAATGGGTGCAAGTAAGCGATGTTGGAGCGTTGCATGTAGAGATATCTGTTGTGGAAAATGTGGCTTCAGCCCAAGAATCCTCGAGAGTAGATAAGTCGCAAACAGATTTAATCATTACTTTGTATGTGTGCAATGGTTGCAAATTGTCTATTTCTATTGGTTGGTTTTGAACAAAGAAATAAGAGGTATCGTTGGTTGCAACATTTATTAGTGATAGGCGCCAACCTGTATTATTTGGATAAGGAGTCCAAGAAACAACAGCAGAAGATGAACTTATGTTTGAAAAGTTTATGTTTTCAGGACTTTGACATACGTCTTGAATTGCGAAGTCTTTTACTTTGAAAATGGTTGCAGAGCTTTGTGGGTGTAAAGGAACAAAAGCAAAACGTACTACATTCTCACCCCAAAATGCTGAAAGGTCTATTGTTTTTGAGGCAAAAGTGTCAGCAGTTAGGTTTAGTGTTGTAAGAGGATAAAAAGATTGAGCATTATTTATGCTAACCAATAGTTTTACATTAGAGGTTGAACTTAGAGAATCTTTGAGTAACCAATTAAAAGACAGCTGAGCAGAAACCAAAGTTGCAAAAGAGAATGGAGGAGAAAGCAGTGTGTCGCCTTTTTCTTCCCAACAATGATATGTTGTGTCAAAACCTAAGGCAGGGGTAAAGATTGCTGTATCTATTAGGTCGGTGAAGGGATACATTTGCACTACATCGCAAAGAGTATGCACCAAAAATACAGACGAATACGCAGATGTGTCGCCTTGATATGATATTGCTTTTGCTCTTACATTATAATATGTGTTTGGTAAAAGGAAAAACAATGTGTCTTTGTTTTGATATTTTTCTTTCTTTGTGTAAATGGTGTTCTCGCCATTATTCACTCCGTATTCAATAATCCATTTATATACAGTTGTGTCATTGTCCCAATTTATGATTGCAGCAGCATTTGTGTAGTAAGGTGAGCGAAGGTTCTGTGGAGCAGGGCATGTAACTAAGGTTTTAAATGTATCTACTGCAGAGAAGAAACTTGCTTCTGTTTGGCAGTTAGCTTGCACACGAAAATAATAAAGAGTGTTTTGTGTTAGTCCTGTCAGTAGATAATTGTTTGTTACTCCTGATATTTCGTTCCAATAAGTTGAATTGACGGGACGATATTCTATATTGAATGAATCTTGATTAGGGGCAAAATTCCAACTCAAAAGTGCAGATGAAGAAGTAACATAGTTGTGAGTTAATGCTGAAGGAGTGGCACAATAACGCGCTGTAATGTAAATATCATCTACAACAGCTCCGCCTTCTCCTGAGCCGGTGGTATCGTTTATCCATACAAAGGCCACTCTTACTACTTGTCCAACATATTGAGCTGGTAGTTCTATATGCGCGCTTTGAAAGGCAGAGTCATTGCCATTATATATGGTGTTTCCTATTTGATAAACGGAATTAGGTAGTTGTTTTATGTCAAGAGCACTTTGTGATGGAAGAAGATATATTTTTAGCCCATTATTTAGACCAGTGGTTCCACATAGGTATTTAAAGTCCATATAGAAGCTTGTGGCATCTTCGGGAACAAAAACATCTATGTAAGCGTAACTAATGGAACTACTCATATGAAAATAGTTGTTATTCTCTCCAGAATTTGAAGAAATATACATTGAGTATGAGTAATCTTCTAATGGAGTTGTGGCATTGAAAGCAGTGTCTATTACCCAAGGATTAATAGTTCCTGATATAAAACCAAAAGATGTTGTTAGTGATGTGTTGTTTTGGTCATCATCTTCAAAGGTATGCCTCAAAGGCAAGGAGTCAAACGCTGATGCAATGTAGCGAGTGTTGATAAAAGACCAAGCTCCATAGCCCTCAGAGCAAACAGCTCTTACAGCAATTTGGTACCAATCACCCATGGAAACATTGCTTGCAGGTATTGTGTAATAGTAATTAGATAGGGTTGTGCGTGTCCCTTGATTTTCAGGGTTAGAACCCAATTCTCCATAGACTAATTGCCATTGTGTTTGAGAGCTATCAGCAGCCCATTGAATTGTTATACCGTTTTGATTCATTGCATCAATAGTCAGATTTGATACTACTCCGCAAAAGCTATTGTCTACAAGAGTTTGAAACGTCTGTGTTTGGCTCCATGAGGTTGTGTCTCCGTCTGTATCAATCATTTGTACTTTCCAATTATATACTAAACCACTAACAAGACCAGTTATTTGCAAATGATTTTGTGTTGTTTCTTCTTGCATAAACACGCTGTTGCCACAGCTGGTATAACTTACAATCCATTTCTGTGCAAGTGTAGAGGCAGACCAATTTAATATTGCATCACTGTAATAAATGTTGCTTGCATATAAATTGTTTGGTGCAGGATATTGACTTTCATTTGCTTGTATAGTATAAAAAGAAAGTAGAATTGTTGCAAAGGCTAACATAAATCGTTTCATAACAAGAAATTATTTGTTTTTTATGGAGGCAAAAATACTCAAAATGCAATTAACTACCAAAAGATTTTGTATTTTTGCACTCTATGACAATGGAAGAGGAAATAAATAGAAATAGTTACAACGAAGAAAGTATAATAACTTTGTCTTGGAATGAGCATATTCGTCGTCGTCCAGGTATGTATATTGGCAAACTTGGAGATGGTGCTTCAGCTGATGATGGTATATATGTTTTAACTAAGGAAGTAATAGATAATGCTATTGATGAATTTGCTATGGGCTTTGGAAAAACAATCAAAGTAAAGGTTGATTTTCAGCAAGGCAAGGTTGTTGTTAGAGATTATGGTAGGGGAATACCTTTTGGCAAAGTTGTGGTTTGTGCTTCACAAATAAATACTGGTGCAAAATATGATTCTGTTGCTTTCCAAAAGTCAGTTGGAATGAATGGTGTGGGTATTAAGGCTGTGAATGCTTTAAGTGATAGCTTTTTTATTCAATCTATTAGAGAAGGAAAAACAAAAGTGGCTGTTTTCTCTAAGGGCGAACTTATGGAGGATAGAGATATTTGCCCTTGTGATGAGCAAGACGGAACAATAGTTGAATTTACTCCCGACAGAGAAGTTTTTGGCAATTATTTCTTCTTAAATGAGTATATAGAAAAAATGATGTGGAACTATTGTTATTTAAATCGTGGATTGACCATAGAGTTTAATGGCAAGAAGTTTATATCAAAGAATGGCCTTTTAGATTTGCTTGACAATGTTATAGATTCTGCAGTGCTTTACCCTGTGATACATATAAGAGAAGAAAACTTTGAGTTTGCTTTCACTCACAGCGAGAAAGCCTCTGGAGAGGAATATTATTCTTTTGTCAATGGACAACATACCACTCAAGGAGGAACACACCAAATGGCTTTCAGAGAGGCTATTGTTAAAGTGATGCGTGAGTTCTATAAGAAAGACTATGACCCCTCAGACATAAGAAGCGGAATAATTTGCGCCATTGCACTCCGCATACAAGAGCCAGTGTTTGAATCTCAAACTAAGACGAAACTTGGTTCATTAAATATGGAACCAAATGGAAAAGGACAATCAGTCAGAAATTTTGTAAACGATGTTGTTAAACGCAATTTAGATAATTATCTCTATAAAAACCCAGAGACAGCAGAAGTTTTGTTGCAAAAGATTGTTCAAAGCGAGAAAGAAAGAAAAGCAATATCAAATATAAAGAAACTTTCACGCGATAGCGCAAAAAAAATGTCTCTTCACAATCGTAAGCTAAGGGATTGTAGAGTACATTACAACACAAAAGATAATAGAAGGTTGGATTCTACTCTTTTCATAACAGAGGGAGATAGTGCATCTGGTTCTATTACTAAATCAAGAGATGTCAATACTCAAGCCGTGTTTTCTTTGCGTGGTAAGCCATTGAATTCTTTTTTGAAAGGCAAAGAAGAGGTGTATAAAAACGATGAATTGAATTTGCTCAAAAATGCTCTGAACATAGAAGATGACTTAGATAACTTGCGTTATAATAATGTTGTTATTGCAACAGATGCTGATGATGATGGAATGCACATAAGAATGTTGCTAATGACTTTCTTCTTGAAGTATTCTCCTGAATTGGTTAAAGCAGGGCACATATACATTTTGCAAACCCCACTTTTTAGAGTGAGAAACAAACAAAAAACAATTTATTGTTACACTGACGAGGAAAGACAAAATGCAATCAATTCAATAGGTTCACCAGAGATAACAAGATTTAAGGGTTTGGGAGAAATATCACCAGATGAGTTTAGGTATTTTATTGGTAAGGATATGCGTTTAGACCCTGTGATAATAAACAAAGAGAGCGGTATAAATGATGTTCTTTCATTCTTTATGGGAAACAATACTCCGCAAAGACAAGAATATATTATTAACAATCTGCGTTACGAAGACGTAATATAAAAGAATAAACGTAGTAATAAAGATAAAACAACATATTATTATGAGAAGAATAGTTCTATTTGCCATTTGCATATCATTGACAGTTGTTGCATTTGCACAACAAGACACTACAGAGCAACAATTGAAGCCTTGGACAGATGTAATACAAAATTCTACAGACCCTGCTTCTTGGCGTTGGAACAAGAATGAAGGTTCTCGTTTTGCAATAAGAGGAGATTGGGACGGAGATGGTTTTGATGAGTGGCTATATGAGGGAGCGACAAAACTTTTTTCAGACAATAAAGACATTACTCCTTTGGATTTGGGAGGCGATCTTGGGGTTTATTTTCTCATAAATGAGGGAGACCTTGATGGAGATGGTGGAGATGAGATTTCTTTAATGAGAGTTAATCGTGAATATACTAATTGGAATCGCATAGGTATTTATTCTTATAATGGCTATCGTTGGGTTGAAATTTTTAATGTTAGAGCTCACCTTTGGGATGCTCCAAACTATCAAGGCAAAAATGCAGAAGAGAATTTTACTCACGAATGGAAAAGGAAAAATGGCTTTTCAAACAGCAAGGTTGTTTTGAAAAAGCATGACGGAATTATAGATGTAATCAATGTAAATGAAGAAACTCTTTATGCTATTGAAGAGATAAAAATCATAAGTAAAACATCTACAAAACGTAAATTCACAAAGGTTATTGAACCAAAAGATTGGTAGGACTAAATCTTTACAAGCAATGTTATATAATTAGGAGCACCATATTTATGGTATTCGTTTCTTGCATAAGAAAGGCGAAAGCGTTTAATATTTAAACCAAAACCGTAAGAAAGACCTGCCAAAGAAAAGGTGTTATCTATTTCCATTTCTTTGTGACGGCGCCAGCTGTAACCAACAGAAAGATTTAAACTTTGCATTACCTGAAAATCTACTCCAAAATTCAAATGTCTGAAAGTCTTGTCTAAGAAAGCAGTGGCTTTGTTCTCTTTTGTGACTTGACCAGTGAAAGCATCAGTTTTGTCTCTTGGGTTTAGAGCGTCTGTTTCTCTTATATCCCATGTCTGAAGATTTGAAGCTTGAACATAAAATGTTAATGGTGCATGCTTTAACTTCTTTGCAACAGAGAGTTCTAACTGCCATGGCAAATCTTCTTTTGTGTATGCATAAGTATTTATCTGAGCTCCGAAATTGCGAGCCATAAGTGTTGCAGCAAACAAACGATTGGTTGAAAGATATGTCAGAGCTACATCAAAAGCTAAGGCACTTGAAGAATATGTGTCATAGTGTGAGAACAAAGGTTTGAAGTTTGCTCCTATGTAAAGGTTACTATCTAACATTCTTCCCCAACCAATGACAAAGTAAAAGTCATTAGCAGTGAATGTCCCTGTCTTATCGCCATTTTCTTCATAGCGGTCAAATTCGCCATAAGAAATATAGTTAAGTCCCAAAGAAAATGAACCCCATTTATTAAAGGAATGAGAATATGCAATATTGCCTTGCCAAATACCATTAAAGATATTAGTGTATGATATTGAAGCTTGATTATTTAAACTACTGTCTAAAAGAGAAGGATTGGTTATTGCAAGGGTTATGTCTTGAGCTTTAAATGGTGTAAAATCCATTCCCAGAGCTGTTGTAGGAGCAAAAGAAGAAAGGTTTAATACACTAAAAGTTTCAAAACTTTCATTTTGAGCCATAAGTGCGAAAGATGAAAAAGCAAAAGCTAATACAAAAAGAATTCTCTTAAACATAAATTTATCATTAACAGTAATAATAACGGCACAAAACTATCTTTATTGCACCTTTGTTTTGTTGCACTTTATTAAAACAAAGAAAGAGTGATGCTCTTTTTTTGTTCTATTTTGGTGTTTTGAGTATTTATTTTATCGAAAAAGAAAAAGATTTTTCTTCTGTGCAGACATTTGGCACACTGAGAGTGTAATTTTGCAACGTAAATTATTAGTGATATGAATTAAAATAACAACAAATTTTGCAATATCTACCCCTGAACAAGCTCATGAAAAAGCAATGCAACGAATAAAAATCACTTGTCTGCAATAGGTTTTTTCTATTTCAGACAGATATTTAAGTAACTATGGCAAAAAAAAGCAAAATGCAATATTTACTCATTTTCTTAGTCTTAACAACAAAAATAGTAGTACATTTGCAGATTAAAAATCAATAAAAAGCATTTGTACTCTAAGAAAAAATAAACACAGTTTTTATGTCAAAAGAACTATTTAGACGTTATGTTTGGTTGGTGGATGTTATATATCGTAATGGTAGATTAACATTCAAAGAAATTGATACAAAATGGCAACGTAACGAAAATCTTAGTGCAGGAGAACCTCTTGCAAAACGCACATTTCATAATCATAAAAATCAAATTCAAGACATTTTTGATATAGTAATAAATTGCGATGAGCAGCATCGCTATTACATTGAAAATAGTCAAGAGTTGGAAGACAAAGGTTTGAGAAATTGGTTGCTAAATACTTTCTCGGTGGCAGGACTTATCAATGAGAGCTATCAATTTAGGGATAAGATTCTTTTTGAACAAATACCTTCTGGAGAGAAATATCTTACGCCAATTATTAGAGCTATAAGGGATAATAATTTGGTTGAAATAACATATCAAAGTTATTTCAAAGAGCATTGCACGACCTTTGCCATTGAGCCTTATTGTGTAAAGGTGTTTAAACAACGCTGGTATGTTGTTGGCAAAAGCCCTTCTTATGGACAAATTCGTATCTATGCGTTGGATAGAATCAAAACATTGATTATGACTGATGAAAAATATATTTATCCAAAAGAGGAAATATTTGATCCACAAAGCTTTTTTGATAACTACTTTGGTATAATAGCTGATAATAAAGTTTGTTCTCAAACAATAAAAATAAAAGTTTATGGCAAACAAAGAGACTATTTGAGAGCTTTACCACTGCATTATTCTCAAAGGGAGACAGAACAATGTGACACAGATAGTATTTTTGAATATCGTCTTTGTCCTACTTATGACTTTTATCAAGAGTTATTGTCTTTGGGTGAGAATATAGAGGTTTTAGAACCACAAAATGTTAGAGAAGAAATATATAAAAAAATTGAAGAAATGGTACACCGTTATGCGGGATAGAATTCTGTTATTCTTTTTTTGTGAGTTTTATCACTGTGTTTAGCATCTTTTCTGTTTTTGAGGCTCCTTCACCAAGTATAAATCCAATTTCTTGCACTTGACGTAGATTTTCGTGAATAGCTTCTGTGACACGATTGATTATTTCTTGCGGTTTGTCTTCTGCAGCATAGAGATTCTTTATCATTAAGCAAACACTTTTCTTTGGAGTTAGTGAAAGAATAGACAGACTTATTAAACGAGAATTAAATTCTACATCTTTATTCAAAACATTTTCTCCATCTTGTAAAACAAATTCTATTTGAGAAGAAATATTTTTTGGTAATAGAGTTGTGATATCAGCCCCTTTTAGTCCTGGAACAATCTCATCAATTTCTTTTGCTTCATCTCCTAATGTGTCAATAAAAGAAGCATTTGAGCGTATTATCTTCATACCAGCATCTATTATTGCAACACCAGTCTTAATATTTTGAATTAAGAAAGTAAAAGCACGATCTTGTTCTGTATTTATGTTTTGCTGCGTGGCAATGTTGCCTTTTAGGATTGAGATATTTTCTTTGCTTTTTAGCAACTCTTTTGTTGTTGCAAGTAATTGATTATGGAAAGTATGGTTGCCAAGTTGAGTGTGAGTAAGACACATATCTTCTGAAGCTATACCTTGAGCTATTGCTTCAGCAAGCCCAGCACAGGTACCATAACCACAAAGGTGACAATCAGTATGGCGTCCAGAATTTTCTTTGCCAAGCAGTTTGTAAGCCTCTTCCATTTCTTCTTCTGAAGGTGTGGGCAATAATTGACTATCTTGTTTATAGTGGTATTCAATGTCTGAAAGCAAAGAGTATTTTTCAAGATTGCTCTCCCAAAGAGTATTGTTAAGCTCTTTGAGTCTTTTGTCTACGTATTGTGTGATAAGGTTATGCTTTACGAATTTCTCACCTTTCTTTGAGCAAAGTGGACCAGAAGAACACCCTTCGCAGAAATAGAGATTGAAATTTCTGTTGAAATGACTACCATATAAAGAAAACTGTTTCACGGCATCTAAACTATCTTTTTTACCTTGGGCAGTAATAAAATTTCCTTCAAGCAAAGAAGTTGACATACCACCAGCCTCAATGAAACCAGTAGGAATAGGGTATAGGGATCCTTTTCCTCCCAAAGGCATATCAAAGTTTGAATACTCTACACTTTCTTCTCTTATGTTTTCTTCTTTAAACATTTGTCTTAATTCTACAAAGGACAATACGACATCTATTTTAGCAGAATTTGTGTGGCGGCAAATGTCTTTTTTTGCACCTAAGCAAGGCGAAATATTTACAATCTTTGTTTCTTGCCCATAAATATCTCTTATTACACACGCCATTGCACTGGCAGGAGAAACTGTTGGTGTTAGGTTTGAAGCTAATACTGAGGCGTATTTCTCAACATACAAATTCATTACAGGGCAATGAGAGGTTAAGTAATATTTGCCACTGTTAACATTTACTATTCTCTTTTGTTTATGGGCAATAATATCAATTCCAAAGGCACTTTCGCAAACATAAGAAAACCCAAGTATGCGTAACATCTTGACAAACTTTCTCCAGTCTGTTATATCGTCAAATTCAGAGGCAATAGAAGTATCGCAAATTGCGGCAATTTTGTTTTTAGAACGTAATAATTCTTTAACTTTATTTATAGATGAGGTAAGTTTTATTGCTTCAAAGGCACAAGCTTTTACGCAAGAGCCACAGCCTATGCAACGTTCGGTAATTACTTGAGGATATGTTTCTCCTTTTTTTACTTTTATAGCCTTTACTGGGCATTTGCGTACACAAGCATAACAAGCTGTGCAATTTTCTTTTTCAAAAGTAAATATATCGTTTTCCATATAGCAAATATATGTTAGTTATGAGGAAACAAAACTAATAAAAAATATCAATCTATCACAATAAAAAAGACTTTTTCTTTGTTTTTTTTGCACAAAACTTGGTACTCTGAGTAAAATGTACTATTTTTGCAGCGCTAAAGTAAAAGAATAAATGTACAAAACAAAGACTTACATATCAGCAATTCTATTCGCAATAGGTCTACTAATGACTTTCAATTGCTCTTTTGAGCAAAAGAGTTGTGGTGCATTTAGTTCCCAAAATGATTTTCAAATAAGAAAAGCTAACGACGCTCAGGGCGCAACTGCAGCTATTACTCATGATAAGACAAAGGGGAAAGGAACTTTTGCTTTGTTGATAACAGATTCTCGTTTTGGAATAGACAAAAGTAACTTATTTTTGTCAGGTGAAGTAACATCTTACTTTGAGAATAACTCATCTCTTTTAAAGAGTAGTTTTTATTTAAGCAGAGGAGCAAAGCAGTATTGTTTTGCACCAGATATTTACAAGCTAAAAAGTTTACTTATTTAATAGGTCGTTCTCCTTTTTTATACGGCAGTCTATTTTTTTCAGGAATGAGATAAATTGCTGGTAGTATCTATCCTTTATCACAATTCGATGTTTACAAATTAAATTTATAAGTGGATAGTAACACAATAAAAGGGACAAAAGACTTTTTTCATTAGGTTTACAATTTTAAAGTTTGAAGATTTGTTTATAATATAAAGAAGCTACTCTTCTATTGAAGAGTAGCTTTGTGTATCTAAATGGTAAGAGGTTAATATTAGAGAGCAACAATATAAATAAAGAATACAAAAAGACATGGAACTAAATCCAAATCCAATAGTGCAGTACTTGCAAAAAGAGTCTGCACAATTTACAAAAACAGATATAATAAAATATATCACAGATAACGAAGTAAAGATGGTGGATTTCCATTATCCAGCAGGAGATGGTAGATTGAAAACCCTTAATTTTGTTATCAATTCCAAAGAATATTTAAACCAAATTCTTACAACAGGTGAGAGAGTTGATGGTTCATCACTTTTTACATTTATGCAGGCAGGCAGTAGCGACCTTTACGTTTTGCCACGTTTTGCCACAGCATTTTTAGATCCATTTGCACAAATTCCAACAGTAGGTTTTCTTTGCTCTTATTTTGATAAAGATGGACAGCCTTTAGCTTCTTCTCCAGAATATGTGCTTCAAAAGGCTCTAAAAGAGTTCTCACGTATTAGCAATGGAGCAGAGTTTTGGACAATGGGTGAATTGGAATACTATGTTATAGGTGAGGAAGAATCATATTTTAAAGCGACAGACCAAAAAGGTTATCACGAAAGCACACCTTTTGCAAAGTTTGAGAGCATTAGAAAAGAGGCTATGTACTACATTGCTCAATGTGGTGGAGGTATAAAATATGCTCATACAGAGGTTGGAAACTTCTCCTTTGAAGGTAAAGTGTATGAACAAAATGAAATAGAATTTTTGCCAAAACCTGCAAGAGAGGCGGCTGATGAACTTGTGTTATCTAAATGGATAATAAGAACAGTGGCTAATCAATATGGATTAGATGTAACCTTTTCTCCAAAGATAACAGTTGGCAAGGCCGGCAGCGGAATGCATATTCACACCAAAGTAGTAAAAAATGGCGAAAATCTCTATGTTGGAGATAATGGATTGAGCGACCAAGCTCACAAAGTGATAGCAGGTATGATGACTTTAGCTCCTTCACTGACAGCTTTTGGAAACACAAATCCTACATCATATTTTCGTTTAGTGCCTCATCAAGAAGCACCTACTACTGTATGTTGGGGAGATAGAAACCGCTCTACACTTGTGCGCGTGCCACTTGGTTGGAATACTTCAAATGATATGTGTGCTATTACAAATCCTTTGGAGATACCTTCAACAGCAACACACAAAGACAAACAAACAGTGGAATTTCGTTGTCCTGATGCTTCAGCTAATGTTTATTTTCTTATGGCAGGATTGGTTGTTGCAGCAAGAGAGGGCTATGAAATGTCAAATGCTCTTGAATTTGCAAAGCAAACTTATGTTAGTGGAGACATTAACGCAGAGGATAACAAAGCAAAACAAGCACAGTTGAAACAATTACCAGTTTCTTGTTGGGAAAGTGCAGATTGTTTGCAGGCAGATAGAGCCGCTTATGAGAAATATGGCGTTTTCAGTCCAGAGTTAATAGATGGATTGGAAAAAGACCTTAGACATTTTGAAGATAAGAATCTACGTATAGAGTTAGAAAAACATCCAGAAATGATTATACGTATGGTAAAACAATATTTCTATTGCGGATAACTTCCAATGGAAGCGTTTAGATAAAAAGTAAAAGTCTTTGGAAATCAAATTCAAAGGCTTTCTTTTTGTAGGGTAAAAATGTTTCTTTGTTTTAGCAAATTAAAACAAAGATTCAGTGCGCGCAAACAAAGAAATAATTCTGCCAAACAAAGAAATAATTTCGCTTAACAAAGTCTTTGCAGAGCAGTATCTACCAGTGAGTCCATTTGTTTAGAATAGTCATTAAGAAAATCCCCCTTTTTGCGTGAGGCAATCACAACACAAAGTGTTATGCAATTGTGCCCAAGATTTCTACCTATTGCATAAATTGCAGAAGTCTCCATTTCGTAATTGGTGATTTTTGTTTGCTTGTATTCAAAGTCAGGAAGCATTGTGTTTATGTTTGGAAAGGCTGTCTGAAGTCGAATATTTCTGCCCTGAGGTCCATAAAAACCGGGAGCTGTAACAGTAATCCCTTGTGGAATATCAAAAGCAATTTTTTTCAAAAGCTCTTCTGATGCTTTTAATGCATAAGGACGAGGTAGGGTTCTATCCCATTGCATAAAGGAAACAAAGTTATTTGCAAGTTCTTCCTCCATTACTTGTGGGTTTGTCTTGTAAAAATACATAATTCCGTCAATTCCAATCACGTACTTTGAGCAAAGGAAGTCTCCACAAGCGTTATCTTGCAACGAGCCACAAGTTCCAAGACGCACAATATTCAGTTGTCTTTTCTCTTGCTTTACTTGACGAGTTTGTAAATCAATATTGCAACACGCATCGAGCTCAGTCATTATAATATCTATTGCTCCCACACCCATACCTGTTGAAATAACAGTTATGGGTGTGCCGTTTTTCTCTCCAGTGCAAGAGTTTATCTCTCGGTTTGTTTTCCTAATGGTTATCTTGTCAAAGTGGCGTGCCACCATATCTACTCTTGCAGGGTCTCCAACAATAATTACATTGTCTGCAAGTTCATAAGGTTTTAGTCTTATATGATATAAAGAACCGTCAGGTGCAAGTGTAAGTTCTGAGGCTTGAAAAGTGCTTTCCATATCTTTTATTGGTTTCATTTTTTGTTATTAATAAGACGTATTAACTGAGAAAGACATTCATTGGTTGCGCGGTTTATGAAGTTTTCTCTTGAAGAGAAGAATCCGTGTTTTGATGCCCAACATTTTCCTTTGTTGTTTGCAATAGCTATCCATACTGTTCCAACTGGCTTGTCTTGTGTGGCACCTGTAGGACCTGCAATTCCGGTTGTGGAAACGGCGTAAGTGGTGTTGAATTTCTTTACAGCTCCCAGAGCCATTTGCTCTGCCACCTGCTGGCTGACTGCTCCGTATTGCTTAAGAGTCTCTTCTTTTACGCCAAGTAAGGCTGCTTTTGCTTCATTTGAATAAGAAACAACAGAGCCTTTGTAAATCTGTGATGCTCCTGCAAGTAGGGTTATTTGATGAGCAATATTGCCTCCAGTACAACTCTCTGCTGTGGCAAGGCTTTCACCTCTTTCCAATAGTATTTGAGAAAGCAAAACAGCAAGATTATCTTCATCAAAACCAATGAAGTAATCGCCCAATTCTTTTAGTAATAAATTTGCTTGATTGTCTAATTCTGCTTTTACTTTGTCGTGATTTTCTCCTCTGGCACTCAGTCGTAAGCGCAGAACATTAGGTTTTGGCAGATAAGCGAGTTTAATGAATGAAGGTAATCCTGCTTCAAAGTCTTCTAATTTGTCAGACAGAAAACTCTCTCCAATACCTTGAGTGATAAAAGTGCGATGGAAGATAGCAGAAACTTTGTAGTGCTCTAGCAACAGCGGCAGTACTCTTTCTTTCATCATATTCTCCATTTCAAAAGGTACTCCTGGCATTGAGATAACAAGCTTGCCATCTTTTTCAAAGCACATGCCCGGTGCTGTACCTATGGGATTGTCAATCACTGTGCAACCATTGGGTACAAGAGCTTGCTTGCGGTTGGTTTCTGTCATTGGATAGCCTCTTTTTTCAAAGATAGAGCATACATTTTCCAAAACTCTTGGACTCTCAATCAAAGACATACCAAACATTTTTGCAAGAGTATATTTGGTAATATCATCTTTTGTTGGGCCTAAGCCTCCAGTTATCAGTACGCAATCAGAATTTTGCAGAGCTTCTTTTACTCCTGTTTCAATAGCTGTTGCATCGTCGGCTATGGTTGTTACTTTGTTTACGTTAAAGCCTTTATCGTTTAACATTTTTGCCATTGAAGTACAGTTTGTATTTATTACCTGACCAATCAATAGCTCATCGCCAATACTTATTATTTCTACGTTCATTATAGTGTTTTAATATATAGTTATGTAACGAAGTTTTGAGTCTTTTCGTTTGTCTTTGGGCTTTTTTGTGTACCTTTGTGCAAAATTTTAATTACAGAATAATGAGTATTAAAGGTTTTATTCCACAAGATTATTTAGATAATCATATACGTTTAGCACTTGCAGAAGATGTGGGTCAAGGAGATTACTCTTCAATGGCTTGTATAGACAAAACAGAAACAAACCATGCTCAAATAATAGTTAAACAGGCTGGTATTATTTGTGGGTTAGAGATAGCACAAAGAGTCTTTGAGATAATTGACCAGTCTTTAGAAATTGAAATATTAAAGCAAGACGGCGATATAGTATTAAAAGGTGATGTGCTTATGCGCATTAGTGGTAAGGCAATTAGTATTCTAACGGCAGAGCGCACAGCGTTGAATTATATTCAAAGGCTATCAGGAATTGCAACTCAAACCGCTGATTACGTTAAACTAATAGAGGATACTTCTTGTCGTCTTTTGGATACAAGAAAGACAACACCTACTATGCGTCTTTTTGAGAAATACGCAGTTAAAACAGCAGGAGCAGAAAACCATCGCAAAGGCTTATATGATATGATAATGTTAAAGGATAATCATATTGACTTTGCTGGAGGAATAAAACAAGCAATAAAGAAAACACACTTTTTCTTGCAACAAGCAAACAAAAATCTGAAAATAGAAATTGAAGTTAGAGACCTTGCAGAGCTAAAAGAGGTGCTGAATGAAGGGGGAGTGGATAGAATAATGCTTGATAATTTTACTCCCGAGTTGCTTAGTCAGGCTGTAAAACTGATAAATCATAGATACGAAACAGAAAGCTCTGGCGGTATAACCAAAGAAACAATAAAAGAATTTGCGCTTACAGGGGTGGATTACATTTCTGTAGGTGCGCTTACTCATAATATTCAATCATTAGATATTTCCTTGGTGAGCGATAAATAATGTATGGCAAAAAAGAGTTCAAAATACATAAGAAGATTGCTGTATTGGCGTCCAGTAAGAAAGACCTTGCATTTTTCTAGATTGATTATTATGCCTGGATTTCAAGGAGTGCCAGTCTTTGATGCTATTTATTTCTTTTGTAATGGACTAATGAAAGGAGCTTTGAATCAAAGGGCAGCGGCATTGGCTTTTCATTTCTTCTTGGCTCTATTTCCCATGTTGCTATTCTTCTTTACACTGTTGCCTTATATCCCTATTGATTCTTTGTATTTGCAGCTATATGATTTTCTTTACACTATATTGCCTGCTAATATCTATGATTTAGTGGAATCAACCATAGATGGAATACTTATAAAGAAACATGGAGGCTTGATGTCTATAGGTTTCATATCTTCTGTTTATGTTGCCTCTTCTGGTATAAATGCAATGATATTATCTTTCAATTCTTCTTCGCATAATTTGGAAAAACGCCCTTGGTGGAAAAGGCGTATGCTCAGCATAGCTCTTGTTTTTGCTTTGGGAATTAGTATCATACTTTCTTTTGTGCTTATTGTTGGCTCTCGTGCTGCCTTTTCTTTTTTGCAAACTTCAGGGATTATAGAGCAACATTATGTTTTTGTCTTACTGAAAATAGTAAAATGGACATTGCTTGTTTCAATGGTGTACATAATGTTTGTGATACTTTATTATTATGCACCAATCAATAAAAAGAATTTCAAGTTTTTTTCTGCCGGAGCTTCATTGGCAACAGTTATGTTCTTGCTTGCTACCGGTGGATTTAACCTTTATATAAAATATTTCTCGCACTACAATGCCCTTTATGGCTCTATTGGTGCGTTAATCATCTTTATGTTGTGGATATATATGGTTTCTTTTATTCTTTTGATAGGTTTTGAGTTCAATGCCTCAATAGATGAGGCTATAAACGAAGGACATAAGAAATCATATGCAGATATGGCAGAAAGAGATAAGCCTTTGTATATCTCACGTACGGCAGGAAACAAATCTTCTTACAGAAGGTGGAACCGTATATTGAGAAAGCTGGGCTTTAAACGAATAAGATTGAACTGAAAACAAACCTAAAACAAATAACAATGGGAAAGATAGTAGCAATAGTAGGAAGACCAAACGTGGGTAAATCAACTCTGTTTAATCGTTTAACAGAGTCTCAAGACGCAATCATACATGCAACAAGTGGAGTTACGCGTGATAGGCATTATGGCAAAAGTAATTGGAACGGAAAAGAGTTCTCTGTCATTGATACTGGTGGATATATCATAGGAAGTGAGGATACATTTGAGAAAGAAATCAGAAAACAAGTTGCCATAGCTATTGAGGAGAGTGATGCAATACTCTTTTTGGTCGATGTGAAAGATGGTGTTACTTCAATGGACGAAGACGTGGCCAATATGCTCAGAAAGACAAACAAGAAAGTGATTCTTGTGGCCAATAAAGTGGATAATGTTCAGAGAGCTAACGATTACATGGAGTTTTATGCCTTAGGTTTGGGTGAGGTCTTTTCTATCTCAGCCATTAGTGGCTCTGGAACGGGCGAGTTGCTCGATGAGTTGGTAATGGATTTTGAGAAAGAGCAAGAAGATGAGCAAACAGACGACATTCCTAAGATTGCCGTGGTAGGAAGACCTAATGTAGGCAAGAGTTCTATGATAAATGCTCTGATAGGTCAGGATAGAAATATTGTAACTCCTGTGGCTGGCACAACCAGGGATACAATCAATACTCGTTACAATCTGTTTGGCTTTGATTTTATGATAATGGATACTGCCGGAATAAGAAAGAAGAGCAAGGTTAGCCAGGATCTGGAATTTTATTCAGTGTTGCGTTCCATTCGTTCCATAGAAGCAAGTGATGTTTGTGTGCTTATGATAGATGCTTCCGAAGGTTTGGAAGCTCAAGACATAAATCTCTTCTCACTTATTCAGCGAAATCACAAGGGAGTTGTTATTGTTGTGAATAAATGGGACTTAATAGAGAAAGAAACTAACACAACAAAGGCTTATACACAGCTTATACAAGAGAAGATTGCACCATTTACAGATGTGCCAGTGGTCTTTACTTCCGTGCTAAACAAACAACGTATATTCAAAGTGCTTGAAACAGCAAGAGCTGTCTATGATAACCGCTCTAAAAAGATACCTACTTCACGCTTAAACGAAGATTTGTTGGAGATAGTCAAAGAACAAAATCCACCACCAGCATACAAGGGCAAGCATGTGAAGATAAAGTATATCACACAGTTGAAAACGGCTTATCCTCAATTTGTTTTCTATTGCAATCTGCCTCAATACGTGCGTCCAACATACAGAAGATTTGTGGAAAATAAGATGAGAGAACTCTATGATTTTAATGGAGTGCCAATAACGATTTATTTCCGCGACAAGTAACCACATATTCTTAATTGAAAATGGAAGAGGTTCGCATAGATAAGTATCTGTGGTCTGTCAGACTTTACAAAACTCGTTCCTTGGCTGCAGAGGCTTGCAAGGAAGGCAAGGTTCTCTTTAATGGACAGCCGCTTAAACCTTCCAAAGAGGTGAAGCTGGGCGATGAAATAGAAGTTGTGATAGACCAATTACACAAGAAAATCAAAGTAATAGCTCTTTTGGCCAATAGAGTAGGAGCAAAAGAGGTGGCAAAGTACATGCAGGATATGACACCACAGCAAGAGTATCAGCGTATAGAAGATGCTCGTCACTTTGCTTTTGAAAAGCGAGACAGAGGACAGGGAAGACCAACCAAAAAAGAAAGACGCAGCATTGAAGTTTTCAAAGGTGGCAAGTAAAGTCTTATTGCATAAGCCAAAACAAAGATTTAGAAAATTGTAGTAGAGCTTTAGAAAAATAGAACAAAGATTGATAAGCGACAACATGCCATGTTGAGCGATTGTTTCTTTGTTTTAATTTTCGCAATGACTGTTTCAGAGCCACAACATGCCATGTTGATCTTGCTAAATCACTGTTTGGCTACACAGAGTCTTTGTTTTGATTTTCTAAAACACTGTTTGGCTTTGCTAAAACAAAGACAGCAAAGAATTAGAATAGTTTTCTAAGTGATTTTAATAGACGAATATCTGCTTTTGTGATTAAAAAGTCTTTTGCCTTTGTGTTTGTCCAGCGTTTAAAGTAATGATACTCTATCAAAGATGTTACACAATAGGAAGCAACTGTTGTTATCCCGGCTCCTTTTAGCCCCCAAAGTGGCACAAGCCAAAAACCTAAACCAATAGTAATCACAAGCCCAACCAAAGAAGCCGACATTGTGATACTGAAATTGCCTTTTGAAGCAAAATGTTGAGTGAATGTACTTGATATACTTAGCATCAAAACTCCAATACTGAGCAATTCAATCACAGCTTTCACATCTTTGAACTGCGCTCCAAACAACAGAGTGTAGAAACTTTGAGGCAAGAGACACAAAACCAACAGAGCCACAAAGGTAAAGGCAATATTTATCTTTGTCATCAGCAAAGACAAGTGCCGAGCATAGCCTTCGTTATCAATATTTGCTAAACGAGAGTACTGAACCAAAGCCAATGAAGAGCCAAACATTAAGACGGCTTCCGTTATGCTGATACCATTTGAGAAAATTCCTAAAGCCTCAGAGCCACAATAAAGAGTTATCAAGTAAAAAGAAAATCTTGCATTCATACTTTGGGCTATGCTGCCAAGTTGTTTTATAGCTCCCAGAGAGAACATTAGTTTGCACATTTGGCAATAGTCTTTCCATTTAGGGACTTGCAGATGTAGGTATTCATCTCTTAGCAACCAAATACCATATAAGCAAGAAAGTCCATAACCTAAAAGCAATGAAAGCACATAGTCGTAAGTGGAAGAAAAATCTCCCAAAAAGGCCAGAGCACCAAGAAAAGATATACTCACCAATTGCCAAAGGATTTTCAGATTATTGGCTTGTGCTACCCTTTCTTTTCCAATCAAAACATAAGTATTTACTTCTGTCAGAGCAGAAAAGCATACCACAACAAACAATTCTTTGGGATAAGTAATGATAATGGAAGAAAAACAAATCAGAACTCCAAAAAGCAGAGCCATTGACACAAAAATCCAGCTCACAGAGGGGAAAAATAGCTCAGAAAACTTGTGCCGAGGTGTCAAATAAATCAGAGTTGAGTTACCAATTAGGGTTGCAACCAAAGAGAGCAAGACACTATTATATAGAAATAAGCTTTGCTCTCCTTTGCCTTGTGCTCCTAATAAATGACTCACTAACACTATTGTAGCAAAGCCAATAAGGGCGGCAAATATCTTGGTAAAGAATGTATGTAGAATCTTTCTTATCAATTTTTTTTCTTTGAAAGCACAAAGGTAAGAAAAAAATCTATATCTTTGCACTCTCAAAAAATAAATGGTATACGTAGCTCAGTTGGTTAGAGTGGCGGATTGTGGTTCCGTAGGTCGTGGGTTCGAGTCCCACCTTATACCCTTAGAGGAATTTTATTTTGAAAAGCTATACTTGGTTAGAAAAGTATAGCTTTTTTTCTTTGTTTGTTATGATTGATTTTTGGTTTTGTTTGCTTGTGGGCTTGCTAAGGTTTTTGATATAATAAAATAGAGCTCTTTGTCGTTTGATAATCTGAAAAACAAAGACAACTTTAAAACCTAAATAATAGATATGGTTGATATAGTAGAATTAAATGAAAAGATAAGTCGTGAAAGTGCTTTTGTGGCAGCAATAGAAGAGCAGATGCATCACTCTATTGTTGGACAGCAACAAATGATTCAAAGACTTATTATTTCTCTTTTGGCTAACGGACACATATTGCTTGAAGGTGTTCCGGGCTTAGCAAAAACACAAGCTATTACCACGCTTGCTAAATGTGTGGGAAGCAAGTTCTCAAGAATACAATTTACTCCTGACTTGTTGCCAGCAGACCTTATAGGCACAATGATTTATTCTCCAAAAGAGGAAGGCTTTTTGGTTAAAAGAGGCCCTATATTTGCAAACTTTGTGCTTGCCGATGAAATAAACCGTGCTCCAGCCAAGGTTCAGTCAGCTCTTTTGGAGGCTATGCAAGAAAGACAAGTAACTATTGGAGAAAGAAGCTACAAATTAGAAGAGCCTTTCTTGGTACTTGCCACTCAGAACCCAATAGAGCAAGAGGGAACTTATCAGTTACCAGAGGCTCAAATGGATCGTTTTATGATGAAAGTTGTTATCTCTTATCCTAACAAAGAAGATGAGAAACAAATCCTTCGTCAGCAAATAGCACCAAAGCCAGTTGAGATAACACCTGTTGTGAACACAGAGAACATTTTGCATGCAAGGGAAATAGTTAAAGAGGTTTATATAGACGAGAAAATAGAAAACTATATTACTGACATAGTCTTTGCAACTCGTTATCCAAAGGAAAATAAACTGGAGAAACTAAAGCCTTATATCAGCTATGGAGCCTCACCCCGTGCAACAATAAACTTGGCTTTGGCTTCCAGAGCTTATGCTTTCATTAAGCAAAGAGGATATGTGATTCCAGAAGATGTTAGAGCAATTTGTCTTGATGTTATGCGTCATCGTATTGGCTTGACTTATGAGGCAGAGGCTGACAACATAAGCACAGAAGAGATAATCAATGAGGTGATAAATAGAGTAGATGTTCCTTGATGTTAAGTGAAGAGTTATTAAAAAAGGTTCGCCGAATAGAGATAAAAACACGCCGGCTCTCAAAGAATATCTTTTCAGGTCAATATCATAGTGCCTTCAAAGGTAGAGGTATGGCCTTTAGCGAGGTAAGGGAATATAATTATGGAGATGAGGTTCGCAGCATAGATTGGAATGTTACCGCCAGGTTTAATCATCCTTACATAAAAGTATTTGAAGAGGAAAGAGAGCTGACTGTTATTCTGCTGATAGATGTTAGTGGTAGTACATTCTTTGGTTCTAATGGAACTTTTAAGAGTGATGTTATTACTGAGATAGCGGCAGTGTTGTCTTTCTCTGCAATAGAGAACAATGACAAGGTTGGAGTAATCTTTTTCTCAGACAAAGTGGAAAAATACATTCCTGCCAAGAAAGGCTCTTCGCATATACTTAGAATTATACGAGAGCTAATAACTTATCGTCAGCAAGAGACCAAAACAGATTACTCTTGTGCTTTTAAGTTTATGAATAACGTCATTAAAAAGAAATCTACTTGTTTTCTGATTAGTGATGGCTTTGGTTCCTTTGATGATAGCTTACAAATAGTGGCTCGCAAACATGACTTCTCTGCCATTATTGTTAGAGATAAACGCGAAGATTCATTGCCAGAGAATATTGGCTTAATGCTTTTGCATGACAATGAAACTGGTAAAAATCTTTGGATAGACACTTCGGACAAAAAGACTATGCAAGAACTACACTATTATAGAGAAAAGCAAGACAAACAAATGCAACAAAGTCTTTTGCATTTGGGAATAGACTATATAATGTGTTACACTGGTCAGGACTATATACGTTCGCTGATGCAACTATTTAAAGAGAAAGGATATTAGTCAGATAATTCAGATGAAAGAAATAATATATATATATATAAAGTGTCTTTTGGTGTCAGCTGCTATGCTTGTCAGTTGCATGCTTTGGGCTCAGAGCGATGCACGCCTTGACAGAGAAAAGATTCAAACAGGAGACAGAATTACTTGTACTTTTACCATTCCAATGTCTAATGCTGGCAAGCTGCAGACTATAGAAAGCAGAGAGGATACACTGGTGGTTATCTCTAATACTTTTGATACGGTGAATAAGAATGGAGTTTCTTGTTTGGCTTGCAAATGTGTCTTTACTTCTTTTATTGAAGGTAATTACTCTTTGAATATTGCTGGCAAGAGCTTGCAATTTATTGTTGTGCCTTATCCAATAGACACTACAAAAACTGTAATTAAAGATATTCACCCTCAAGCTACGGAATCTTTCTCTTTGAGTGAGATTAAACCCATTTTGATATGTGTTATTATTTTCTTGGTTTTGATTTTGGCTTTCTTTGTTGGTATAAAACTATATCGCAAGTATAACATAAAAGATATTAAACATATATTTGTAAAGCCAAAACCAAAAGAGGCGGCAGACATTATTGCTTTAAGGGAATTAGAACACCTGCGTTTGGAACGTTTGGTTCAAAATGGCAGAGTTAAAGATTATTTTTCGGTTCTTACAGATGTCCTCAGAGAATATTTGCTTAATCGTTACTCAATCCCTGCAATAGAAATGACTTCAAATGAAATAATCTCTGCTTTGCAAAAACATAGTGACATTAGTATAGAAAGTAATAATGTAATAAAAGAAATATTGCGTAATAGTGATTTAGTGAAGTTTGCTAAAATGATACCTGATAGCTATATGTGTGATAGATGTATGCAAGATGCTGTTGACTTTGTCAATAACACAAAGATTGTGCTTTCTCAGACACAAGAAGAACAAACAAAAAAAATGGAGGAGAGCAATGTTTAGTAATTTTGAATATCCATATATACTATTTTTGTTGCTTCTGATACCTCTATTGATTGCTTGGCAGTGCTTTGCCGCAAAGAGAGAGAATCCTTTTGTACATTATTCACAAATTGCTCCATTTGCAGGGGTAAAAAAATCCTGGAAACTTAGACTTAGACTCTTGCCTTCAGTGTTGCGTTATTTGGCTGTTGCTTTATTAGTAGTTGCTTTGGCACGCCCACAAACACATTTTTCAAAAGATGAAATGAATGTTGAGGGAGTGGATATTGTGCTTGCAATGGATATCTCTGCTTCAATGCTTGCAGAGGACTTTCACCCAAACAGATTGGAGGCAGCCAAGAGTGTAGCAGAGGATTTTATCAATGGCAGACCAACAGATAATATAGGTGTTGTGGCTTTTGCAGGAGAGGCTTATACTCAATGTCCTCCGACAACAGACCATGTTATGCTATTGGAACAAATAAAGCAAATTCAAAGTGGTATATTAGAAGACGGAACAGCTATAGGTGATGGACTGGCAACGGCAATCAATAGAATGAGAAATACAAAAACAAAAAGCAAGACAATCATTCTTTTGACAGATGGAGTTAATAATGTTGGTTCTATTGACCCTTTGACAGCCTCAGAGATAGCAAAGGAATATAAGATAAGAATATATACCATAGGAATAGGTACAAGAGGTATGGCTCGTTATCCTTTTGATACTCCTTATGGTAAACAATATCAAAATGTAGAGGTAAATATTGATGAAGGGCTTTTGAAACAAATAGCTTCTACAACAGGAGGTAAATATTTTCGCTCTACAGATGAACACACATTAAAAACCATATTTAAGGAAATAGATAATATGGAAAAGTCAATAATCAATGTCTCTTACTATAGCACAAGAAAGGATAATGCTAAGCCATTGCTTTTGGCTGCTCTATTCTTGCTTATTTGTGAGGCACTGCTACGTAAAACTATTTTCAGACAAAACCCTTAAAGCATTATGATTAGACTTCAATATCCAGAAATATTATATCTTTTGGCTTTGGTTCCAGTTTTCTTTTTGGGACAATTCTTTTATTTGCGAAGAAAGAGAAAACAGTTGCAGAAGTTTGCCCAGAATGGTTTAATAGATTCTTTGGTGCCAGATATTTCCTATGGTAAGCAATGGACAAAGTTTATTCTTTTGAATTTTGCTTTTATTTTCATTATTATTGCAGCTGCCAATCCACAAATAGGGACAACAATAGATAAGAGTGAAAGAAAAGGCAGCGACATAATGATTTGTCTTGACATATCTAATAGTATGTATGCTCAAGATATAAAGCCTGACCGTATCACAAGAGCAAAACAAGCTTTGGGACGTTTAATAGACCAACTTAATAATGACCGTATAGGTATTGTCGTTTTTGCTGGAAGCGCATACACTCAGTTGCCAATAACTAATGACTATGGAGCTGCAAAGACTTTCTTAGATGTTATTTCTCCAGCTATGATACAAAATCAAGGCACAGCCATTGCTCAGGCTCTGCAGTTGGCTTATCAAGGTTTTGGAGAGAATGTTAAGAATAAATCAAGAGCAATCATACTTATATCTGATGGAGAAGACAACGATGAAGATGCTGTTAGTGCTGCTCATAAGATAGCTAAGGAAGGAGTAACCATAAATACTTTGGGTTTTGGTTTGGCAGATGGTGCAATGATACCAATGCCAAACAAAATGGGGAAGATAGAATACAAAAAGAAAATAGATGGTTCTTTTGTTATTACAAAGATAAATGAGCCATTACTGAAAGAAATAGCCAAAGAAGGTAAAGGAGTATATGTTAGAGCAAACAATTCTTCTGTGGGATTGGAAGACATAATGTCAAGTATAAATTCTTTGGACAAAAATTCTTATTCGGCTTTGGCTTATAAAGACTATGATAGTCGTTTCTATATTTTTGCAGCTATAGCATTGCTTTTGTTGATTATTGAGCAACTTATCTTTGAGAAAAAGAACAAATACATCAATCGTAAATTCTTCTTTGGTAAATAATAGTGGGCAAGAGAGTGAAAAAGGAAAGAGAGAATAATATGAAAAAGATAATATACATAGCACTAACAGTATCTGTATGCTTTGCTTGTAGCAAAGAAAAAAATTATCTAAGAGACGGTAACAGTGAATTTAGAGATAAACAATACTCAGAGGCTGAAACGCAATACAGAAAGTCTTTGCTTGTAGATTCTACTTATCAAAAGGCTCAATACAATCTTGCAAACACTTTGTATCGTAAAGGTGGTGAAGATAAATTTAAAAATGCCCTAATGTATTATGGTAAAGTGTTGGCTCAAGACTCAACAAAGAACTCTTCACTAATTGCTCAGGCTACTTTTAATGGCGGTAATGCTAATTTTTCTCTTGCAATGACAGATAGCGCCTCAAAAGGAGAAAACTATAATACAGGGCTAACTAAATCTATTCAGGCTTATGAAAGAGCACTAACTCTTAATCCATCAGATTCTGGGGCAAAATACAATTTGGCTCTTGCGCGTACTCTATTAAATAAGAATAAGCACAACAACCAAAACAAAGATAAGAACAAACAGAATCAAGATAACAAACAGCAAAATCAAAATCCAAAGCCTCAAAATCAAAACAAGAATAATCAAGACAAACAACAAAGTCAGCAAGCTCAAATGCTACAGAAGCAAAAAAAACAAGACAACCAGAGAATGCTTGAGGCTTTGCAAAATAACGAAAAACGCACTCTTGAACGTTTGAAAAAAGACAACAAAAATGCAAAACAGACAGTTAAAGACAAAGATTGGTAGCATTATATCTCTGTTCTTGTTTTTGTGCATGGACTTTTGTGGCTTTGCACAGACCTTTAGGGCTTCTGCACCTTCTGTTATAGGAGTGGGAGAGCAGGTTAGAGTTACATTTACAGCCTCTTCGGATAAGGTTTCAAATTATTTGGCTCCTTCATTTGGTGGATTAGATGTACTTAGTGGACCTTCTACTTCTCGTTCCTCATCTTATAGCATATATAATGGTCAAGCCACTTCCACTTCTTCCACAACATTTACTTATGTTGTCAGTGCTACACATGAAGGCACTTTTACAATAAGCAGAGCCAGGGCAAATATTGCCGGCAAAATAGTTTATTCTTCTCCAATAACTATAAAGGTTCAGAAAAATCCAACACAGAGCCAGAGAAGACAAAGCAATAGCTCTCCTTATCAACAATATTATAACAATCAACGCCAACAAGCCCAACACCAACAAAACCCTCAGCAAGGCAGAAAACAAGTAACAGTTGTGGATAACAAGGCAATATTTCTCAGAGCAAGTGCAAACAAAAGCAAGGCTGTGTTAGGGGAGGAGATAATTATAACATACAAATTGTATTTTCTTGTTAATATTTCAGAATATCAAGCTAATAGTATGCCAATAAACAAAGGCTTTTGGATGGAAGAAATGGATATGAGTCGTAATCCTGTTATGAGTCATGAGGTTGTTGATGGTCGTAGTTATAATGTTGTAACTTTGCGCAAGGTATTGGCTTATCCCCAAAAGAGTGGTTCTTTGGTTATTCCACCTTTGGATATTGATGTCGTGGCCTTGGTGCCTACTTATTCTCAAAGAGGAAATGTTTCAACAGGCGACCCCTTCTTTGATGCTTTTTTCAATGACCCATTCTTCCAACAAATGACCACCAGCATGAGTTATCAACAAGTGAAAAAGAATATCAAATCAAACTCTATCAATATCAATGTTTCTGCTTTACCAAAGACAACAGATTCAAATTTTAATGGGGCTGTGGGTTCGTTTTCTTTTGCAGGCAAGGCTTCTATTTTGAAATGCAAGACCAATGAGGCTGTAACATTGCGATATACCATTTCTGGCAATGGCAACCTTTCACTTATAGACAACATAAACTTGAAAGTACCTTCCGAATTTGACTCTTACGACCCAACAATAGATGATCACATAAACAAGACTCAAACAGGTATGAATGGTTCTCGTACTTTTGAATACATAATTATACCAAGAGTGCAAGGTGAGTTTAAAATACCACCTGTAAAATTCACGTATTACGATATTTCTTCTCACAAGTACAAAACTCTTACTTCCGAAGGTTTTACCCTTTCAATAGCAAAAGGCAAAGATGATGGCAGAGGTTTGTCTCAATGGCTTAGTGAGAGAGAAAAATATGCAAAAAGAGACATTGAATCTTTGCAATCTGGCTCTGCAAACTTTACAACAATGGCTCATTGGAGCTATGATATCTTGTTATTGGTAATAATTGTTGTTGCTTGTGCTATAGTTACAGCTGTTTATATTGTTTTGCATAGGAGCAATGTTAAGAAAAACAGTGATATCACTTATGTTCGTTTCAAAAAGGCAAACAAAGTGGTGAAGAAAAGATTGAAAAAAGCAAATAGATATTTGAAAGCAAACCAGAAAGAAGCCTTTTACAACGAGGTTGCTCAATCTGTATGGAATTATTTGGCTGATAGATTTAAGATAGATAAAATGTCTTTGAGCTTTGAGGCTGTAAATAACTTGCTATTGCAGCAAGGTATTAGGCAGCAAACAGTATCTGAGCTTATAGACTTGCTTAATAATTGTGAGTATGTTCGTTTCTCACAGGACAATCAAACAGATGAGCAAAAAATGGCAGGATTATATTCTCAGGCTATAAAGACTTTGTCTGATATAGAGGAACAAATAAAATAAGGTTTTGATTATGAAACAATGTTTTAGTTATATATTAGTGTTTTTGTTTTCTTTGACTTGTATGGCTCAAAGTTCTGAAAATCTATTTCAGAGTGCTAATAGTCAATACTCAAAAAAACAATATCAGCAGGCTTTGACTAAATATCAAAAGATAGAGAAACAAGGTGCTGTCTCACCATTGCTTTACTACAATATGGGTAATACTTATTTTCGTCTTTCAGATTATGCCTCTGCAGAGCTATATTATGAGAGAGGATTGAGACTTTCACCCAATGATGATAACTTAAATACTAATTTGAAAGTGGTTAAGGCAAGGCTTAAAGGTGATATTTATCCCATTGGAGACTTTGTGATTGTAAGATATTGGTATGCACTTTCAAATCTTTTCACTCCATTTGCTTGGTTGTGGATAAGTGTGGGTTTGTTTGTGCTTTGCTGCGGAGGTTTTTCTATATATTATTTTGCTTTTCAGTACAAAGTGCTATCTTTTTATGCTTTTTTGGCTCTGTTGCTTATTTTTGTATTGAGTGTCTTTTGTGGCATTAGCAGAGATAATCGTCTGCATAATCACAATGAAGCTATTGTGTTTGCAGAACAATGTTCAGGCAAGGATTCTCCAGATGAGAAGGCTTTAGATAAAGTTAGGATATATAAAGGTTCAAAAGTAAAAATAATAGATAAAGATGCTGAGGCTAAAGAGTGGATAAGAGTTCAGACAACAGATGGACAACAATCATGGATTCGCCTTGCGGATATACAAATAATTTAAAGCTATGGACAAAAAAATAGAACACAAAGGTATAATTACAAAAATAGAAGCACAAAAGCTGACAGTAACTATTGATTCTATGTCAATGTGTGCTCATTGTCAAGCAAAGGGCATGTGTGGCACCATTCTTTCTACAGATACTAAAAAGAAAGATATCGTAGTCAAAACAACAGATGGCGCAAATTATTCTCTTGGACAAGAGGTAACTGTTTGTTTGGAGCAACGCTTGGGAAAGAAAGCTGTTGTTTTAGGTTTGCTTTATCCTTTCTTGGTGCTTGTTGTGCCAATCATTTTATTAAGACTCTTGGTCTTTCCAGACAATGATGTGCTTTGCGCTCTGATAGGATTTTGCCTAATGGCAGTGTATTATTTTATTCTTTACAAGTGTAAAGATAGGATAGAAAAGGAGTTCTCTTTCTCTTTAAAGGAATAGTGTCTTTAAATTGCAAAGATAAATCTTAGAAATATTTAGATGTGATACTCCACAAGTCTATTGTGTCAAAGAAATGACATTTTGTATCATAGTAATGTAATTTTGAAATCAAATTACACCTTTGCAATAATGCCATTATTGAGCTCCAATAATGCCATTATTGAACGGCAATAACCGTATTATTGAGACGCAATAATGGCATTATTGTAAGGTGAAAACAAAGAAACAATTTCTTAGAATAAAGATTTATACTCTCAATGCAAAGTAAAGGAAAGTAGAGATTGTTTTTATCTGTGTAGGAGCGCATTCTTACAGCAAGATAACTAATATTTTGGCAAGTGAAAGAAAGGCTAAATATACATAAAATCAAGAGTGAAAGTGTCTGTTATTTAGAAAGAAAGTGCTAAAGTAGTAAAAAAAAGGCAGAAAAAGTTTGGTAATAAAGAAAAAGGTTGTACTTTTGCACTCCCGTTTGGGAATAACGAAAGAGGGAGAGAGAAAGGATAGGGAGTTAGGAACAGAAAGGGGAGAGAAGATAATTGAAAATAAAA
>Ga0183095_10419_pt1 | contig 141428 bp, 111 predicted proteins | sample BioMet4_FD_130346 | JGI IMG/M metagenome (GOLD analysis project Ga0183095, IMG submission 130346) | Microbial communities from bioreactor (seeded with sewage sludge) at LBNL, California, USA - Biofuel metagenome 4 (v2) (version 3) | ecosystem: Engineered > Bioreactor > Anaerobic > Unclassified ...
CCATGTATTCATGAATAATCTGGAGCTTTTCCGCGTCTGTGTAACGCCGTACTTCTTGTTCCATTTTGTCCGATATTAAGTTTACATTGAGTGCTCTACTCTTGTAAACTCATTTCAGGACAAGTCAACCCCCTCAGAGTCAATGCTTTGAGGGGGTCAGCGCTAAAATAATGTATGTCTTATTGCAGATTTACAGCCTTCGCCAGACGGCCTGCGAGTTCCACAAAAGCCACCCCGTCCGGGCGACTTGAAAGGGCTGCCGGTTCTCCGTTGTCTCCATCCTCACGGATGCTTTGGACGATCGGAATTTGTCCGAGAAGAGGGATGCCGAACTGCTCTGCCATCTCCACTCCGCCGTTTTTTCCGAAGATGTAATATTTGTTTTCAGGCAATTCCGCAGGGGTGAACCAAGACATATTCTCTACAATGCCGAAAATGGTTCTGTTGATGTTCTTGTTCCTGAACATATTCACGCCTTTTTCCACGTCTGCCAATGCTACTGGTTGAGGTGTGGTCACTATGACGGCCCCTTCCATCGGTATCTCCTGGACCAAGCTGATGTGTATGTCGCCAGTTCCTGGAGGCATATCGATAAGCAAGAAGTCCAGAGGTCCCCATTTTACCTGCAATATCATCTGTTTCAATGCGTTGCAAGCCATCGGCCCTCTCCATATCAAGGCTTCTCCAGGTTTGGAAAAATACCCAATGGACATCCATTTGACTCCGTATTTTTCCAGTGGCAATATCAAATCTTTGCCGTCTTCGTGAACCGATTCCGGCATCTGACCTTCCGTTCCTGTCATTTTAGGAACTGAAGGTCCGTAGACATCAGCATCTGCCAACCCAACTTTGTATCCAAGACGGGACAATGCGACAGCAAGATTCACAGCGACCGTGGATTTGCCCACACCGCCTTTGCCAGACGCTATGCCTATGATATGGCCAATGTTGTTGACCTGCTCCAATCCGAGGTTCAGTCCAGCCGGCTTGGGCTCTGCCGGGTCTTTCACAATGCTCTTGACTTCCACCTGCGTGCCTTGAGGGGCCTGGCGGATTATTGCCGCCTTTGCGCTGCCCACCAAGTATTCCGTCAGTGGATCCCTGTGTTTGGGAAAAGCCAATGTCACTGTGACTTTGTTCCCTTCCATTTCCACATTGTCCACCATATTCAACTCCACAATGTTCTTGTCACCTTTTCCAGGGTGATGCACATCGAAGAGCATTTTCATTATCTCGTTTTCCTTCATTTTCTATTATTTCTTTGCAATGTCCATTTCATTGACCAGATAACCGGCACCGCCAAGTTTGTCCACCAAGAAGAGGACGTAACGGATATCCACGCAGATGCACCTTTGCAGATCAGGTTCGAACATAACATCGCTGGACATCGATTCCCAGTTGCCATCGAAAGCCAGGCCGATCAGTTCGCCTTTCGCATTCATAACAGGGCTTCCCGAATTGCCGCCGGTAATATCATTGTTGGTAAGGAAGCAAACAGGCTGTTTTCCATTTGCCATTGCATATTGGCCGAAATCCTTTGCTTCGTACAAAGCCTTGAGTTTGGCCGGGACAATGAATTCGTAATTGGTGCTATCTTCTTTCTCCATCACTCCGTCCAATGTAGTATAGCATTGGTATGTAATGGCATCCTTTGGCGAATATGGCTTGACTGAACCATAAGTCAGTCTCATAGTGAAGTTAGCATCCGGGTATGATGGCTGGCCTTTCTTCCATTCCAGCAATCCGGCAGTGTATGATTCGCTTGGAGAGATTAGGTCATTGGCCTGTTTCATATAACCTTCGATTCTTTTCGGGAATACGCCTTGTAAAGATTTACTTATCTCGGCAGCCTTGTCAGTCTTGAGGAAACTTGCATCTCCCTTGGCTACGGCGGCCTTGAGTTTGTCTTCAGAAGCAAATACACTTTCTGCGAAAAGATCTTTCACAAATGCGTCAATGTCCATTGTCTTGAAATCCTGCTGGAAGTTGAAGTAATCTTGAGGTTTGGCATTGTCTCTATAATATTTCAACAATGCTGCTGTCTCTTTGCAATCAAGAGGCGCATCGTAATCTTGGTAGAATCTCCCAAGTGCTTCCATACCGGCCTGAAGGGCTGCTGTGGTGTCTTTACCGCTTCTGACAGCAGTAGTGAAACCTCTGAAGAAAGCAGCGTGGGCGTTGGCTATCTCGATTCCGTTTGTAACTTCGCTCAATAGGGTGATGGCTTTGTATGCGTCATTGCCAGCCTCTATTGCAGCCTTGATTTCGCTGATAGCCGAGCCATATTTCTTGATACGGTCAGGATTTTCATTGACCCATTTGGTGAAATCAGCTTCTTTCTGAAGCTCAGTGGATATGATACCGAGGTTGTTGAATGCTTTTTTCTCACCAATCCATTTCTTATATCCATTGGCAGAACCGGCATATTTGTTTGCATATTTGAGCCTGATGGCCGGATCGGACTCCATAGCATCCCACATTATGCTTTGGCGCAGACCACGAACGGCAATGCTGATATCGTGGAGGTCCATCATTTGGTTGAGCTGGTCAGCTGTCTGGAATCTCTGGGTGCGTCCAGGGTACCCCATTATCATAGAGAAGTCTCCTTCTTTCACTCCGTTGAGAGAGATTTTAAGGTGCTGTGCAGGCTGGAAAGGAACATTGTCCTTGGAATATGCGGCTGGCTCGTTGTCCTTGCTTGCGTATACCCTGAACATAGAGAAGTCCCCGGTATGTCGTGGCCACATCCAGTTGTCAGTTTCACCACCGAATTTTCCTACGGATGCTGGTGGGGCACCGACGAAACGGACATCTGTATATACTTTATATACAATAATATAGTATACATTATTGTTATAGAACGGTTCGATTTCTACTACACAATTCGGATTTGACTCTTTTACAGGGGCTAGCAGTTGATCGAAAAATGCCTTCATATCGGCAGTACTGTCGGTCTTTGCTTTTTCCTTGAATTCAGCGACCTGAGGTGTTACATCTGTCATACTTTTGAGGAAAGTGACTTTCAGGCCAGGAACGGGGATTTCTTCATTTCTGTTCATTGCCCAATATCCATTTTCCAAATAATTGTGATCAGGGGTGCTTAGCCTTTGGATACTTCCGTAGCCGCAGTGGTGATTTGTGACCAAAAGACCTTCGCCGGAAATCATTTCTCCCGTGCAGCCTCCGCCGAATTGGACTATGGCATCTTTAAGGGAAGAATGGTTGATGCTATATATCTCTTCCGGGGACAGTTTGCATCCTTCGCTTTTCATCACTTTTGCATTCATTTTTTGAAGGAGAGGCAGCAGCCACATACCTTCATCTGCGCTGGCGCTGAATACAATGCCCAGGGCAGCCAGCATACATAATATTTTCTTCATAACGTAAACGATTTTCGATTATTACAATCTTCAAAGATAAATAAAAATACCTTCAGAATAAAGAAGATTCCAACTCCTTGGGATGGAAACTTCTCCTGTGGTAAGGGGTGAGCCCATATTTGCGAATAGCCACAATGTGTTCCTTTGTTGGATATCCCATATTCTTGTCCCAGCCATACTGCGGATATTCAAGTGCGAGTTTGCACATCAGATCGTCCCTGTAGGTCTTGGCTAGGACAGATGCGGCTGCAATGGAGGCGTAAGTGGCATCGCCCTTTACTATTGTCTTGTAGTCAGAATATTCATAATCAGCGAACGGCTTGAATTTGTTCCCGTCGATGAGAAGAAATTGCGGTTTAACTTTGAGTGAGAGCACTGCCCTCTGCATACCTGTGATGGAAGCATTCAAAATATTGATTTCATCAATTTCTTGTGCGCTCACTTGGATGACTGACCACGCTATTGCTTCCTTTTCAATGATTGGGCGTAGCATCTCCCTATGATTGCGGGTCATTTGTTTGGAGTCGTTAAGAAAGTCATTGTGGAAGTCTTTGGGCAAAATTACTGCCGCAGCAAAGACAGGTCCGGCCAATGGCCCTCTTCCCGCTTCGTCGCATCCCGCTTCAAGGAGATTTTCATTATAAAAAACCTGCAAATTGATTTTTTTTAACATATTCAAAAGTACTCAATTTATGCAAATTTCGCTTTTCGTCTTTAAAAAACAGAAAAAACCATAAAAAACATATATTTTTTACGCAAAATAGAGGCATACAATTATTGGAGTATTGCTTATTTGGCGATCAAGTGCAAGATTTGCATACAAAAGGATAAAAAATGTATACACTAGAAGAAAATTATTCCAGACTTGAGCGTCTGTTGAATGATGAAAAAATCTATTTGATTCCAGATCTTACTTTCGAAACTTTATGCTCTTGGCTGGAAGTGCCCCCTGCCGATCTTGATAACTTGACATTTCAGGAACTCGGACTGACAGGACAAGGGCTTCTCGACCGCTATCTAAAGGACTGGCCCGGGTATTTTCGTAAAAAATACGGTATTAAGTTATAAAACGTATTGTCTTTGCTTATAAATATTATTAGATTTGCGTAGTTACGCTAGCCGTAAAAGACATAATTATTTAAACACTTTAATACAATGAAAGCTTATTCAACACAAAACATTCGAAACGTGGTCCTGCTAGGCAGCGCAAAGTCTGGCAAGACCACGTTATCTGAAGCTATGCTCTATGAGGGCAAGGTGATCGAACGTAGAGGCACAGTAGAGGAGAAGAATACGGTTTCTGACAATGAAGAAATCGAGCAAATCAACCAGAGGTCCATATATGCAACTCCGCTTTTCGCCGAGTTTATGGATACCAAGTTCAATATTGTCGATACTCCTGGTTCCGATGATTTCATCGGAGAAGCTGTCTCTGCGTTCAAAGTTTGTGAAACGGGCATTCTACTCATAAATGCGCAGCAGGGTGTGGAAGTAGGTACTGAAATATTTGCTCGTTACGCTGAGCAGTACCACGTGCCTATCATTGTGGCTATTAATCAGTTGGATAGTGAAAAGGCTGATTGGGAAGGAACTTTGGCAAGTATTAAAGAGGCTTTCGGAAACAAGCCTGCCATCATTCAGTTCCCAGTCAATTCTGGCGCAGGTTTCGATGGGTTCATTGATGTCCTGAAGATGAAATATTATCATTTCAAAGATAACAATGGTACTAGGGAAGACCTTGAGATTCCAGCAGAATTCAAAGAGCAGGCAGATACGCTCCGTCAGGAATTGATAGAGAAAGCTGCCGAGTTCGATGATACGCTTATGGAGAAATTCTTCGAGGCGGGGTCCCTTGATGAAGATGAAATCCGTAAAGGCCTTGGTATAGGTATCAGGAAAGCCGAAGTTATGCCTGTGTTCTGTCTTTCTGCAAAGAAGGATATCGGAGTGAAGAGGATTATGGAATTCACCATCAAGACAGGTTCCTCTCCTCTTGGCATCAAGGCTGCTACCAAAGACGGAAAAGAAGTGGAGTGCAAGCAAGACGCACCTACTTCATTGTTCATATATAAGACAGATGTAGAGCAGCATATGGGCGAAGTATCATATTTCAAGGTAATGAGCGGAGAACTTTCAGAAGGCCAGGATCTGGTTAATCCGGAGACAGAGGATCATGAAAGGATATCTACAATTTACGCTGTTGCGGGTAATAATAAATTCAAGGTTGCAGACCTTATGGCTGGAGATATCGGTTGTACTGTCAAACTCCGCGCCGGCAAGAACAATGTTACATTGTCTCAGCCTGGAACAGAAATAGCTTACGAGCATATTGTTTTCCCCGCCCCCAAATATCGTACTGCCATCAAGGCTAAGGATCAGAATGATGAAACCAAACTTGGTGACGCATTGAACAAGATGTCGGCTCAGGACCCTACAATCATTGTTGAATATTCTAAGGAATTGAAACAGACCATTCTAAGCGGTCAGGGAGAGCAGCATATCAATGTTATCAAATGGAGGTTGCAGCACGAATTCGGCATTGAAATAGAATTCCTTGCTCCGAAGATCCCATATAGGGAGACCATCACCAAAGAAGCACACCAGATGTATCGTCACAAGAAACAGTCCGGTGGCGCAGGTCAGTTCGGTGAGGTGAGTATGATAATATGCCCTATCGTGGAGGGTGTACCTTTCACTAACAAATTCAAGATTGATGGCAAGGATATGACATTGAATGTGAAGACGCAAGAGTCTTACAACTTGGAATGGGGTGGAAAACTTGAATTCTACAACTGCGTTGTCGGTGGTGCTATCGATGCCCGCTTTATGCCTGCCATCCTCAAGGGTGTTATGGAGAAAATGACAGATGGCCCTCTTACTGGTTCTTATGCCAGAGACATCAGGGTCTTCGTATATGATGGCAAGATGCATCCTGTTGATTCAAATGAAATTTCTTTCGTGCTTGCATCCCGCAACGCTTTCAAAGAGGCCTTCCGCAATGCTGGTCCGAAGATTATGGAACCTATTTACAATCTGGCAGTTATGACGCCAAGTGACTATATGGGCGCTTGTATGTCCGATCTCCAGAATAGAAGGTCCATCATCGAGGGCATGGGTAGCGACAAGGGCTTCGAGGTTATCAAGGCCAGAGTGCCACTTGCAGAATTGTACAGATATTCTACCACTCTTAGTTCTCTGACTTCAGGAAGCGCCACCTTCACAATGGAGTTTGCCGAGTATCAGGCAGTACCTGGAGAGGTTCAGAATAAACTTCTTGAGGCTTACGCTGCTAAGGAAGCTGCTGACGAATAGTCACCAGTATTCCTTTTGGTTTTTATGGCGGTCGGTTTTCCGGTCGCCGTTTTTTCATAATAATGTGTTATTTTTGCAAGGTCAAAATTTAATGATATGAGAGTGTTTCACAAATTAATGGTGGTTTGCTGCCTTGGTGTTGTGCTATTTGCCACATCTTGTAACCACGGAATCAAAGATAGGACTTTCCGCGATCAGGTGACTAAAGACTTTAAAGCAAAAATGAAACTGATGGGGAACCAGTTCTTCGATCTTGCTTCTGTTGGGAAGATTTCCCAGCCGGAAAAAGAGGCTTTGGAATTTCTTTATGCATATATGCCGCTTGCAGATGTAACAGATTATTCTACCAAATTCTATTTGGACAATGTAAGGATAGGTTTCAGTTGTCTTGCTGATACACCTTGGGGGAAAGATATTTCCGAGCCGCTTTTTTATCATTATGTGATGCCCCTTCGTGTGAGTGATGAAAATCTTGATTCCTCACGTGTTGAGTTCCATCATATCCTTCAGCCAATGATTGACGGGAAAGATATCAAGCAGGCAATAATGGATATCAACCACTGGTGTTCTCAAAAGGCTGCTTGCGGCCCTACAGGAACTAGGACCTGTTCACCTAAGACTTGCATTCTCAACGCAGAGGGGAATGAAGAGGAGACGTCAATATTGTTAGTAAATGCTTTGAGGTCTGTCGGTATTCCTGCCAGGATGACTTATCGTGAAGTTGCAAAGGACAGTCTGGTTTACAAGGTTGAGGCTTGGGGTCAGGACGGATGGTATGCAATGACTGCCTGCAAGCCTGAACCTGCTCTTGTTCCTATCGGACTTGATGGTATGACTTGGACTACCAAAGTGTTCGGATTTTATGGTCCTCACGCAGCTGCAGAGGAGAAAATCAAGGTTCAGGATATATATTATGCAGTAGTGGATATCGATCTTAAGTTCAATCCTAAGGCCAATAAACCAAAGGCTCCAAAGGTGACAGCACAGATGACAGCGGTTAACGATACTCTTTTGGCGAAAGAGAAGCGAATCAGGGATGCGTATACCTCAACTTTTATTTCTATGCAGGAGGCTTCTGGGTATTCTGATCTTATCCGTGTACCTTATTTACAGGCTGCACCTATATTGGTGAATTCTAAAGGTAATATCAATACTGTTAAACTTTTCTTGCACAATTATCCTGACAATAGGGCGTTGGAAATATTGGAAGATCTTACTGTAGAGGATCTTAGAGATGTTACCATGGCTGTGCTTATGGACAGCTATGATACTAAATTGTCGGCTCGCAAGCCTAAGGTAGGGAATGAGTATCTGACTCCTTATAAAAAATATTTTTTGGACAATCTGCCAGATTCGTTAAAACAGAAATTTTCGTTTCATCCAAAGGATGATCTGACCAAAGGTGTAAGGGAAATCATAACTTGGACGAAGAACAATGTGAAGACTGTAATAGATACTACTGCTTGGTATATTCCGATGTCTCCTGTAGGTGTCTGGAAGTCTCACGTGACAGACCCATATTCAAGGAAAATGTTTTTCGTAGCAATGGTCCGCACTTTTGGTAATGAAGCCCGTATTGATCCTGAGACTGGTAATGTTCAGTACAATGCTTACAATGAAGGAGGCATAACGGTTCCTGGCTATTCAGGACCGGTGCCAATGTCCATCTATAAAATGAAACCGTCAGAATTTCAGTGGATTGACGTGAAATTCTGACGATTGCATAGTAAGCAAGGTGCTTATTTCTTCAAATATTGGGAATCGTCTGGTTGCTCGATGCCCAAATCCTTGAATGTCCTGGCAGGTGGAACTCCAGGCAATGGTTTCCAATTCTTGATCTGCTCAAGGGCGGTCTCTATTGCCTTTTCCAATTGTTGATCCTCACCTGCATATTCTTTGATAGGATCATTATCAATGACTATATCAGGATCCACGCCGTGATTTTCCACAATCCATTTTCCAGTCTTTGCATCATAATTCGTGAAGAATGGCACGCGTACATCTGTTCCGTCCATATACGGCAGAGAACCACTGATGCCCACGATTCCACCCCACGTGCGAGTGCCAATCACAGTTCCGAGATTATTGGCCTTGAAACTCCACGGGAAAAGATCTCCGTCTGATGCGGAATATTTGTTTATCAGCAAGATTTTAGGTCCGGTCTGAGTCCCATCTGGCACAGTCCCGGTCTTAGTCGAAGTACGGCTCATTGTCATACGATATACTTCCCTTTGCAGGCGCTCAATGATCATAGGAGAGACATTTCCGCCACCATTGGCTCGATCGTCAATGATCAAAGCTTCCTTGTCAAGCTGAGGATAATAATAACGGACGAATTCATTCAACCCATCGGCTCCCATATCAGGAATGTAAATATATCCGACTTTTCCACCGGTTTTCTCTTCCACTGTCTTGATATTCTTCTGAACCCATTGATAATGGTATAGAGGATATTCGTCCGAGATAGGCTTTACTATCACTTTGCGGCCACCTTCGGCAGCAGAACTGTTCACAGTCAATTCCGTAAGGACATTTGCCTTGCCTGCAAGCAACTGATATATATTGCCAACAGTGTTAGTAGGAATGCCATCAACAGCTGTTATGTATTCTCCGACTTTCACACCGAGACCTGGCTCTGCAAGAGGAGAGCGTAAAGATGAGCTGTAGGTGGCTCCGGGAAGGATTTCATCAATGCGGAAGAAACCGCCGTTGCTGCTCAGTTTCGCCCCGAGAAGGCCCATCGTTATCTTTTCGGGCTCCGGCTTCTCTCCTGTATTTGCATAAGCGTGTCCTGTAGCGACTTCACCTATCATTTCTCCAATAATATAATTAAGGTCAAGTCTTGTCTTTGCATAAGGAACCAGAACCTCGTATTTAGCTTTTACCGCCTTCCAATCGCGGCCGTTCATGTTTTCCTGATAATATCCGTCTCTGAAGGCTCTCCAAACCTCATCAAAGATCTGTGACCATTCCTGAGCATAGTCCACCGTGGCTTTCAGATTACTTAAATCAGCCTTTTCGTCCAATCTTGCCTTTGCCGCAGGGAAGTCGCTGACATAGTAATTGCCGCCTTTGCGGAAAATAGCTTTGGAAGCGCCGAAATTCATAATGAAAGAGGCAACGGCCACTTCATCTTCTTTCTGAGTCTTGAAATCGAAGGATTTGGTTCCACCCATTCCCAGGAACCAGAGTTTCTTGCCATCGCAATAGAAATTGCGTGCATCTCCGTTGGAGATTGGAAGCTTGATGATCCTGTCGCTAAGGCCTTCAGTATCGATCTTTACCGTAACCGCAGGTTTGGCTTTCTGGGTATCGGCCTTGGTGTCTACGGCTTTCTTGTCCTTCTTATTGGCAGCAGGCTTGGCCGTAGACTCTTCCTTATTATCCTCTATCACTGTAACTGTTTCATCTGTAGGAAGAAGTGGCGATTTGGCATCTTTGGTCAACAGAGCCATATAAACACCGCCCATCCTGTTGTATGAATAGTCCCATTCAACCTGGCTGTACATAGGGCGAAGAGACCTGGAAGAATTGAATATCAGATATTTGCCATCACTGCTAAAGGCTGGTGAAGATGAATCGTACCATTTCTCTGTCACTGGATATTCCTTCCCGCTTTCCAAGTTGCAGACATAGACAACGTTCATATCATTGGGTGCCGGTTTGGTATAAGTAATCCATTTGCTGTCAGGACTGTATTCCACTCCGAAAAATTCAGATTCAGGGTTCTGAAGCACCGTGCGTTTGCTCTTGGCGGCTACATTGACCTCCACGATGCGATTTTTTCGGTCGGTGTATAGAATGGATTTACTATCGGGGCTCCACTGAATGCCACGGATGTATGTGTCATTGTCCTTGGTCAATTGAGTTGCCCTTTCTGTCTTGGCGTCGCTGATCCAAATTTCTGTTTCGCCAGTGCGGTCGCTGATGTATGCAATCCATTTTCCATTGGGGCTCCATTGTCCGTCTCTCTCATTGGCACCAGGAGTACGGGTAATATTCTTGGTTACCCCCTCGCCAACTGGAACATCGAAAATTTCACCTCTGGCGGTAATCGCCATCCTCTGGCCTCCGTTCGGAATGCTGGTCTGGGATATATAATCTTTCACGTCTTTCACTTGAGCTCGCTCGTAGATTTCATCAGAAGTAATCTGGATATGAATCTGCTCGCTTTGTTTGGTCTTCGGATCCAATTTGTAAAGATATCCTGCGTGTTCATAGACGATAATTTGCCCATTAGTGCTCGGAAACTTGACATCGTAGTCCTTATAGTCTGTAACCTTCGTAATTTGTTTACTCTTAGTGTTGTAAACAAAAATGTTCATAATCATATCCCTGTCCGAGGCAAAATAGATTTCATCCCCGATCCACATCGGGAAAATGTCCTGGGCGGGGTTGTTGGTGATATCCTCTACCTTCTTGGCAGACGGGTCGTAGATCCATACGTCATCGGCCATTCCGCCACGGTAATACTTCCAGGTGCGGAACTCTCTCATTACCCTGTTGTACGCAAGTTTTTTTCCGTCTGGGGAATAGCTACAGAAGCCTCCTTCAGGCAGTTGTATTTCCATCGGCATTCCTCCTTCTGGAGAAATTTTCCACAATTTTCCTTCAAATCCGTCGCCAATCCTGTTGCGGTAAACAATGTTTTTCCCATCCGGAGTCCAAGTCATAACAATATTGTTAGGCCCCATTCTGTCCCCCAAATCGTCCCTTCCATTGGAAGAAGTGTATGTGAGTCTCTCCGGCTTGCCTCCTTGTGATGGAATCAGGTATACTTCACGGTTTCCATCATACTCTCCGGTGAAAGCTATCTTCTTTCCGTCAGGAGAGAATCTAGCGAACATTTCATAGCCAATGAAAGAAGTGAGTCTTTGTGCCTGTCCTCCAGACAATGGGGCTTTGTACAGGTCCCCGGCATAAGAGAACACTACTTCATTGCCATTAGTCGCAGGAAAACGCAGCAACCTGGCTTCTTGGCTGTCAGTTGCAGGAGCGGCGATTGTACTAAAAGAAATTCCCATTGCCAAAATGGGGATAAGAAAGAATTTATTCATAAATGTTTGATTTGATTTCGTGGGAGACGAAGATACAGAATAATTTGATAAATTATTATATTATTTTCTTAATGGGGTGGCTAAGACTTCTTTTATCGAAAGTGGGTACAATCTCCAAAATATTATTGAAGCATTTTGGTGAGCCGGACGAAGTCTTCAACTCCCAGCCTTTCCGGACGCAAGTCGAAGATAGGATCGCTGGCGACAACAGATGCCAGGGCCGTGCGGTCTTTCAATAAAGGCTTCAAGGAATTCCTCAAAGTCTTTCGCCTCTGGTTGAATGCGGTCTTGATCACAGTCTTAAACATCTTCTCGTCGCAACCAAGGTCTGTCCTACCGTTACGGCGCAGCCTGATGACAGCCGATTTCACCTTAGGAGGCGGTACGAACGAGCCTTGTCCCACCGTGAATAGATATTCAATATCGTACCAAGCTTGTAATAAGACGGAAAGAATCCCATAAGTCTTGGTACCCGGTTTCTCTGCTATCCTCTCTGCCACTTCCTTTTGAATCATACATACTACTTGTGGAATCCTGTCCTTATTATCCAGAATCCTGAAAAATATCTGCGAAGATATGTTGTATGGCAGATTTCCAATGATATCGAAGTTACCCTTGAAGAAATTGTCAAAATCCGTTTTCAGGAAATCGGCCAATACTAGCCTTCCATCAAGTGCCGGGAAATGCTTCAATAGGTAATCTACCGATTCCCCGTCAATTTCTACAGCCTTAAGGTCGATTTCGCTGCGGTCCAGCAGGTATTGGGTCAACACCCCCATCCCCGGACCTATTTCCAATACTTGATTATTGGCCTTATCTCCTTGCTTCACTTCCGTCCCTTCAAAGGCCAATGCCTCCACAATGCTTTTCGCAATTGTCAGGTCTGTCAGGAAATGCTGTCCCAATGCTTTTTTCGCTCGAACTTCCATATTAATATTGTTTTGAATTCAAATTCATTCACTTTAATCTTTAAGGCAACCTATCGGTACGATATAAACACCATCTTGTCGTTTAAATGCATATTTTCCAATGGCAGTCAAAATCATAAGAAAAGAAGGCTGTTTCATTTTTGTTGTATCAATTTTATTGGCCAAAGTTAATAGACTTTTAGCCCCTTCTTCTATAAGTTTGTCTCCTCCTAATTTCATTTCAATTAGTCCGAACGAACCATTCCTGAGATGTACAACTGCATCACATTCCAAATTATCTTTATCACGATAATGATATAAATTTCCATCCAGAGCACCTGCAAATACGCGTAAGTCACGAACGCATAATGTTTCAAAAATCAACCCGAAAGTATTTAGATCATTGATTAAATCATCTGGACCTAATCCTAAAGCGGCCGTAGCAATTGAAGGGTCAATGAAATATCTATTATCTGAAGTCCTAATTGCTGTCTTTGAGCGGAGATTAGGGTTCCAGGCTCGCAGATCTTCAATGACATAAATCTTATTCAGGACATTGATATATGAACTGATGGTATCTTCACTGAAAGTAACAGATTCATTGGCTCTCATATCGTCCCTCAAAGTTGTCAATGGTGCCTGAGTCCCTTGATTTCGTGCGTACGAACGTAATAGACGCCGAACTTGCTCGGGATCTCTATGTACGTGATCAACCTCAGAAATATCAGTCTCTGCAACAGCATCGACATAGTCAGTGGCCTGATCCAATGCTATTTCTTTCTTCATTGCAATCGTATCAGGCCATCCTCCTCTGCAAGTGAAGTAAGCAATATCTCTTAAGGTCAAATCACAAGTACCGGCAATGCGCTCTGGAGATTGAAATAAATCTTTTAAACTTACTTGGCCGTTAGAATCACCTGACTCCCATAAACTCATTGGGCGCATTACCAGTCTTGCTATTCTTCCGGTTCCAGTATGTTTGATTAATTTGTTATCTTCATCGTGCATTACAACAGATCCGGTTAATATAAATTGAGCGTGTTCTTTTCGATGGTCTACTTCAAAGCGAATAGCATCCCAAATTATAGGTGCTATTTGCCACTCATCTATAAGTCTTGGTGTGGGGCCATCTAAAATTAAGTGTGGATCTATATTCGCCAATTTAACATTTTGTTCTCTACTTGCAGTATCGGACATATACAAAACACTCTTTGCAATTTGTTCAGCAGTTGTAGTCTTACCACACCATTTGGGACCGTTTATCAATACCGCACCTTTCCCGGCCAATTTTCTTTTGAGTAGGGAATCGACAATTCTTGGTCTGTAGTCATTCATAGTTATCCTGTTTTCTGCAAAGATATATTATATTTTTGACTATTCGGCGAGTTGGCGAGATTCTATTCGGCGAGTTGGCAAAAATTCATTCGGCGAGTTGGCGAAAACCGTAGAACTTAAAATGAATAACAAGGCACAAAATTACAATAGGAAAGAAAATATAATGTTAAATCCCCCCAATTTTACTAATTTTGCTTGCTTTTCGGAAAATAATTTAAATCAAAAAGATATGTACAGTACAGAGTACAGAACTAAGACCTGCGGAGAGCTTCGCATCTCGGATGCCGGACAAGCCGTAACCTTGGCCGGATGGGTCCAGAGAAGCAGGAAACTCGGAGGTATGACTTTCATTGACCTGCGTGACAGGTACGGTATTACTCAATTGGTTGTAGATGCCAATGCAGAGCAGAGCCTTGTAGATACGGCTAATTCACTTGGTCGTGAATTCGTGATTCAGGCTGTCGGCGAAGTTGTCGAACGTCAGAGCAAGAATTCAAAAATGGAAACAGGAGACATCGAGATCAAACTCAGTGCAATCAATATCCTGAACAAGGCCGTAACTCCGCCTTTCACTATCGAAGATGAAACCGATGGCGGAGATGACATTCGCGCCAAATTCAGATATCTGGATTTGAGAAGGGCTCCATTGAAGAAAGCTCTTATGCTTCGTCACAAACTTGCCATCGAGGTGCGTAATTATCTGGATGCTCAAGGATTTATGGAAATAGAGACCCCATACCTGATCAAATCAAGTCCTGAAGGAGCCCGCGATTTCGTGGTACCTTCCAGAATGAATCAAGGTCAGTTCTATGCTCTGCCCCAGTCCCCTCAACAGTACAAGCAGATACTTATGGTCGCAGGCTACGACAGATATTTCCAGATCGTCCGTTGCTTCCGTGACGAGGACCTTCGTGCAGATCGTCAGCCTGAGTTCACACAGATAGACTGCGAAATGTCATTCGTAGAGCAGGAGGATGTTCTCAACACTTTCGAAGGAATGATGAGGACTCTTTTCAAGAATGTGATCGGAGTCGATATTCCCAACCCTCTTCCGAGAATGACTTGGTTCGATGCAATGGATTATTACGGTTCAGATAAACCTGATGTCCGTTACGATATGAAGATACACGAACTCACCTCAATGGTGCAGGGCCACGGATTCTCCGTGTTCGATGGATCCAAATATGTCGGTGCCATCTGCGTAAATGGAATAGCAAATTATTCCCGCAAGCAGATAGACGAACTTACCGAGTGGGTCAAGAGACCTCAGGTCGGTGCAAAAGGATTGATTTACGTCAAGGTAGAAGAGGATGGCTCATTCAAGTCGTCCATTGACAAATTCTTCACTCCTGAAGACCTGAAGAAAATTGCAGACTATATGGGTGCCAAGAAGGGCGATATGATATTCGTTCTTTGCGGTGGCGATAAGAGGAAGGTTCAAGTTCAGTTGGGCACTTTCCGTATCGAGATGGGAAACCGCCTCGGCCTCAGGGATCCGAAGGTATTTGCACCTCTTTGGATCGTTGATTTCCCTCTGTTTGAGTGGAATGATGAAGAGAACAGATGGAATGCAGTGCATCATCCGTTCACAGCTCCTAAACCGGAACATCTGAAATATTACTATAGTGATAAGAATGAGGATATTGCAAAGGTCTGCGCTGATGCATACGACTTCGTCCTGAATGGTACCGAACTTGGTGGGGGTTCTATCCGTATCCACGATTCCAAGGTTCAGCAGAGGATGTTCGAGATTCTCGGCTTCACTCCTGAGCAGGCTATGTACAAATTCGGATTCTTGATCAATGCCTTCCAGTATGGTGCTCCGCCTCACGGAGGACTTGCTTTCGGCTTCGACCGAGTATGCGCTCTCTTCGGTGGCAGTGATTCCATCCGTGACTATATTGCTTTCCCTAAGAATAATCAGGGACGCGATGTAATGGCAGATGCTCCTTCAGTAATTGATCAGATCCAGCTCGACGAGCTCAACCTGATCGTTGGAGAAAAGAAATAATCTACAGAATTATCACAATTGCGAATTGGCGAACTGAGCGGCGATGAAACGCCGCTTCAGAGCGCTGCCGTAAGCATATTCACCGACATCGATAGTATCCAGGAGATACAGGTCACGGCCCTTGAACAACGTATCTTGTGCCTTGGCCCTGATTTCTGCTATCTTGTCCATTGCCTCCTTCGGCACTATCAGATGGCAAGGAATGATGTATGCAACAGGATTCATAGCAACAGCGTGGGCCACAGGCCTCACACCTTGCGGGTTGCCACAGACCTCCGAGAATTCGGAATAACTGTATAATCTGGTATGCGTCAAGGCATCTTCGGAAGAATGGTCCAGATCATATAAATGTCTCCAGATTTTCAGTTGAAAAGGACTTCCAAACAACCTCATATCCTCCCATTTCACGTCCTCTGCCAACCTTACCAAGTCCTCTGTGGATATCTTGACAGTATTGACCGTCCCTACGGATTTTGGTGGCAACTTGGCCACCTGTTCCGCAATAAAGGCGAAATGTCTATAATCGGTAGCAATTGATGCAATCTTGTCATCAACTCGAGTGACAATCCAGAAGGGCTCCTTCGATGCAGATCTGTCAGAAACTCGTATGAACGTTCGGTCGGGGTCGGGATCCTTTTTCATATTTTGTTATTTTTCAGCCTCTGATCCTGAATTATCCGAATTCTGCTCTCCTCGGATCAAGCCGCTGTTGGACAATTCTTCCCAAGGCACAGTAACGTGGATAATACTCAGATAATAAGGTCCTATTTCATATTGGCCATAAATATAGGTAACACCATCTTCAGATACGGTGAAATTTCCATTCGGTTCAATGTCCTTCACGAACAAGGCTTCATAGGAATCCTCGTCCTTCATAGCCTCACGAAGGTGTGCCCTCAATAAGGAAGACAGATCGTCCTTGTAGTCATCGATAAAGAAATCTTCCTCTTTCACTTGCTCCCCAGTCTTGATATTGAAATTCAATCCAATCTCAGCGGAAGAGCCGTGTGCCCCACCCTGATACATATCGTGTGTGATCAGATAAGAGGTCACATCACCGTGGCTTCCTCCAAATCTGCCAGTTACATACTCATACCAATTCATGAAACAAGCACCCATATCGTTCTTGTTTTTCTGCCACATTTCGAGATTCTCATCCCTGTATTCTTTTGCCCTGTCGGAAATGAACTTGTCCGAAGCGGTATTTACATTCAAGGAATCATAGCCTGCCCCAAATGCGGTATTAACAATCAATTTCTCGATCTTTGGAATAGACTTGCTTCCTACCATCCCGGTAGGATATTCGAGTTTTACCTTCAATTCCAATGAATCGGGACAACCTTCTGCCAAAGCGACTTTGGCCTGCTTGTCACACACGGCTGTCTTGAGTGTTGGTTTGCTCTTGCATCCGAATATCAATAATGCTATTGCCCCGAGGGCACAAAATCTGATGAAAATTTTCATAATATCGTTAGTCGTTATTCATTTGATAAATATCTACTATATGTCTCTGGCTGGAGCCCATAAGAAATTCAGAATAATAGTCTGCCAGACGCCAGAAGAAATATTCATTCATATCGCCATAACCGTGCCGTTGTCCAGGGAAAACCATTATGTCGAATCTCTTATTGGCACGAATCAATGCATTTACCACCCTGATGGTATTGGCTGGATGTACATTGTTGTCAATATCCCCAGTGCAGAGCATCAGATGGCCTTTTAAGTTTTTGGCGATGGCCTCGTTTGTATCGATATGGTATACGAATGAAGTATCTCCTGCATTGACTTTCTCCAATATACCGTGATGCTGCTCGCTCCACCACCTGTTATAGATGGTATTGTCGTGATTGCCAGAGCAAGAAACTGCTGCCTTGAAGAAATCAGGATATTTGAACATTGCTGCTGTGGACATAAATCCGCCACCTGAATGGCCGTGAATTCCCACCCTGTTGATGTCAATGAATGGGTGGATGGCAGCCAACTGCTGAATGGCATATTTCTGGTCTTCAAGACCGTAGTCGCGAAGATTGCCATAGCCGTAATTGTGATACCATTTGGAACGATTAGGATGTCCGCCTCTGTTTCCTACGGTTATAACTATGAACCCGATTTGCGCAAGTCTGTCAACTCTCGTGAAATTCTTGCTCCAAGAGATGTTATTGGCTTCCACTTGCGGTCCTGGATAGACGTAATCGCATATAGGATAAACCTTCGTAGAATCGAAATCGAATGGTTTGTACATTGCCCCGTAAAGGTCTGTAATACCGTCGGCCGCCTTAACTTTGAACCTTTCAGGAAATTTGTATCCTGCAGCGAACAGCAAGGAGAAATCGGCTTCTTCCAAGTCTTTGATTTTCCTGCCCGACAATGCATTGTAGAGTGCGACGGCTGGTTTTGCATCGACTCTGGAATAGTTTGCAATGAAATACTTAGCATCATCGCTTGCTATAGACAATACATCCATATCCTTTATATCCAACTGGGTAGGCATTCCTCCAGCCAATGGGGCGCGGAAGGTATGCATCTGGTATGGGTTTTCATCTTTGTTGAAACCGCAAGCGCTGAACAACACATATCCTGCGGCTTCATTCACTCCGAGAATGTCTTCAACGTGGAAGGCCCCCTCAACTATAGGCTTTACCAAGGAACCATCTGAATTGTAGAGATATAGGTTTGCCCAGCCATTGCGTTCGGACCAATGTATAAGTTGTTTTCCGTTTTTGATCAGGTATGGTTTCCTGGTTTCAATGTATGTATTCTCCCTCTCGGAAATTATGGTCTTGGTGGAATCGGCTCCAACTGCAACGTAACAGAGGTCTGTCCTTTTCAGGTCACGGCTCCTTCTATAGAGATAGAAACCATTATCATCGCCTTGCCAGCGAGAGAAAAAATAATCCTTATATTTGTCAGCTGCAAAGTCCTTGCCGTCAATTATTTCCATATCCTGATCCTTGAAAGCGGAAGTCTTGACGTATTGGAATTTCCCATTTGGCATTTCGAATACAAACAGGTAGCCTTTTGGCCCAGGCTCTCCTGGCATTTGGTATTTGTATGTTTCGAGTTTCGGTCGTGGAGAAGACAATGAATTGATGACCCATAGGTCCTTGACTTTGCTCATATCCCACTTTATGCAAGCAAAATGTTTAGAATCAGGCGACCAATTGAGGCCGAATGGGAAGAACCTTTTTGTGGTGTCGGTTTCGGTATTGCCAGCATAGTTGTCTGAGCCGAAACAGAAATCTTTCACCCCGTCTTTGGTCATTCGGTGCTCGACCAAAGTGCTATCCTTTTCATCTTTGGCGGCTTTCCTCAATGAGGTGGAGTCCATATAATACAGATTGTTATTCTTCACATAGACTCCAATCTTGCCATCGGGGGATACGCTTGCCCATTCCGGATATTTTATCGGCTCTTTTTCCTTGATTGCTGTGACATCTTTCAGAGTCTTGGAAGCGAAATCGTATTCAAAGTGGAATACTTTCTTCTCTGGGGCTGCGGTCTTTTTCTCTTTTTTGGAAGTGTCTTTGACTGCAGGCTTATCTTGGGTGCTCTTGATGTCGAAAGTGAAGACTTTGTCATCTTTGAGTTTGAGTTTCAGGAAAGGTATGTGCTGTGCATCATAAGGATCCTTCACTATGGTTGTCAGTTCCATTGCCAGTTTCTCCAAATCGAAAATTGCTGTCTTTGAGCCTGAATGGCAATCAATTATGTAATATTCCGTGCCTGCGGAATTCTGCCAGGAATACCAGAATTTGTCAGAACTGGCGAACCAATTGGGCTTGATCTGGGTGGAATGGACCATCTGTCCGATCTTTTTCGCAGAGAATCTCTCCGCAAGATTATAATTGGGAGTCGTTATATAGTTGGCCTCATTTTGCGCAAGACCTATTGCGCAAGAACTTAATAGAGTTGCAATTGCAAGGAACTTTTTCATCTGTTTCCGAAATTATTTACAGTTTCTGATATTCTTCTTGATTTTGTGAATGGATGGAGGGGCTACGCTGAAGAAGTCCAAGCCATATTTGAGCAGGGTTTCCGTGGCGGAAGATAGGGATGCGTGTTCTCCGCACATACCGATTGGAATCCCAACTTTGTGGGCGGCATCAATGGACATCTTGATGGCTTTCTGCACGGCTGGCTGTTCTGCAAAACAGAGATAACTCATTTCTGCATTGCCCCTGTCTGCCGACATTATGTATTGGGTGAGGTCGTTTGTGCCAATGCTGAAGAAATCCACCAATTTGGCGAATTCTTCCGCACAAAGTACGGTAGCCGGAGTCTCTATCATTATTCCTATCTTGATGTTCTTGTCAAAAGAGACATCCTCCTTCTCAAGTTCACACATACATTCTTTGATCAGATTTTTCGCATCTGTGATTTCGGATGTCATACTGACCATAGGAAGCATTATCCTTATTTCTCCAAGCGCACTTGCCCTTAGGATGGCTCTGACTTGAGTCTTGAATATATCTTTATTGCGCAATGTGAGCCTTATGCCTCTGATTCCAAGGAAAGGATTATCCTCTTTTGGCAATTGCATATATGGCAGCCCTTTGTCGCCACCGATGTCAAGCAACCTGATAGTCAATGGCTTGCCAGAGCAGATCTGGACAGCTTCGCTGTATGCTCTGTTTTGTATGTCTTCGTCAGGCATTGTACTTGTCTGCATATATAGGAATTCGCTTCTGAACAATCCTACTCCGTCTGCTCCGGACATTATCACGTTGCGGACTTCGTTGAGGTTGCCTGCATTGCCAAATACGCTTATTTGGCGATCCTTATATTCAAGTGGCGTGGTTGGAAGCTGGGCGTTGTTGTCCTCTTCTTCCAATTTGGCTTCCCTGCGATATTCCATAAGGGTCTGATCGTCCGAATTGATTATTACTAGTCCTCTGCCCCCATCCAGGATAAGTTCATCTCCGTTTTTAATCTTCTTTTCGCATTTGTTGATCCCTACCACGGCTATGATGCCATTGTATCTAGCGAAGATTCCCACGTGTGTGGTGAGGCTGCCTAGATCGGTCACGAAACCGACTACCTTGCCGATGTCCATCTTGGTGGTATCGGATGGGGCGAGATTGTGGGCTACAATGATACTGCCTTCTGGTAGATTATCATAAGGATTGACCTGGTCACGGCCGTCAATGAAGGCCAGAAGCCTGTCTATGACATCTTTTACATCGTCGAGTCTGGATTTAAGGTAATCATCGTCAATGTCTCCGAACATATAGGTGATTCTGCCTTCGGCAATCCTTATGGCGGAATTCACGTCTGCTCCTTCCTTAATGTTCTCAATCACGTTTTCCTCCAGCATAGGGTCGTGAAGCATCTCCAAATGGGCGGCAAATACTTCATTCTTCTCCGCCGCCTTGGTCAGGTCTTTTTCCACCTTGGCCATTGCTTCTTTGAATTTGGCTTGTCCCTCTTCACCTATCAGTGTGGAGGCATGCTTGCGGATTTCATCGTTTTCGACAACGAAGGCCGTTCCAAAAGCGATTCCTTCCGATTTGATTTTTGACTGAAGTATTTCCATTATTCTTTGATATTTGCGATGAAATCTGCGATTTGTTGTGCGGCTTCGGATTCATTCCCTCCTTCCGAAGAAATTGTGATTTCAGTTCCGTTTTTCAGCCCAAGGGCCATTATCGAGAACATACTTGCCGCATTTGCGGATTTGGTCTGGGTGGATATGGTGATTTTGGATGGATCAAGCGTCTTTACCAATTTAACTAATTCGGCTGCAGGTCTGGCGTGCATTCCGTGAGGGGCCGTTATTTTTGTTTTTTTTGTTATCATTTTGAAGGTCATTTAGTTGCACTAGCTCAGAACTTGATATATAGTGTCGGCGTCATCGGTAGTGCACAGTGTTTCCAATACTTCCGGGTTTTCGAAAGTCTCCCCTAATTTAGACAAAATATCCAAATGTTCATCACCTACTCCCGCTATTCCTACAATAAGTTTGGCTTTCTCGTCTCCGAAGTCTACGCCTTCAGGATATTGCAATACTACGATACCGCTATGCAGTACCTTGTCTTTTGCTTCTGAAGTTCCGTGAGGAATGGCCACTCCCATTCCCATATAAGTCGTTGTTAGTCTTTCTCTTGCAAGCATCTCATCGGCATAGCCGGACTGTACGTATCCTCCGTCCTCAAGCATTTTTCCCGCCCTCAAGATTGCATTTTCCTTGGATTCGGGCTTCAGTCCCAACAAAATATTGTCCTTGGACAATAAATTATGTTTGGGGGTAGAGGCGGTAGTTGCTGTGGCTTGAATCTCGGTGGCCGATGGGACTGCCGGGGTTATCCTTTGCAGCAATCTGTCCAGTGCCGGATCGGCGAGGAAATTGTCAATGGCGATGATTTCGTAACGGTGGGCATTATTCCTTATCCTCTCGGCAATCATCTTCTGGCAGACCACGATGTCTGTGTCGTCAGGAATGCTGTCGGCGGCGCAATTGGCTATTTTGACCTGGGCTCCTATTTTATCCGCCCTTGAACGGAACTTGCTGGCTGCCAATGCGCTGGACCCCATACCTGCATCGCAGGCGAACATTATCTTGCTGATATTTTCATTGGCCTTAGGTGCCTTGTCGCTTAGGTGCTTGGCCTCGGCGGTGGCTATTTTGCCAGCTTCCACATCGATCTCACCGTGACGGCGCTTGATCAAAGGGGCTGCCACCAGAAATGAGACTGCAGTGGCTATGAGCACCCCGGCAAGCACCAGCAAAGTCTCTCCTTTCGGGGCCATTGCCAATACTGTGATTATGCTTCCAGGGGAAGCCGGTGCAACCAGTCCGCAACCCATAATAGAGAAGAACAATAGGGCCGATGCGCTGCCTGCGATAGTGGCCAATACCAATATAGGTTGGGCCAATATATAAGGGAAGAAAATCTCGTGTATACCGCCAAGGAATTGAATGACAATGGCTCCAGGGGCTGATTCTTTGGTGCTGCCCTTTCCGAAAAGCCAGCAGGCCAATAGCAGACCGAAGCCTGGGCCTGGGTTGGTTTCGATTAGGAACATTATGGATTTGCCTGCTTCACTCGCCTGGGCTATTCCGATGGGGTCGAACACCCCGTGATTGATGGCATTGTTCAGAAACAATACTTTAGCCGGCTCCACGAATATGGCTACCAGTGGAAGGAGGCCGTGCTTGATGATGACTGCGGTGCCTGCTGCCAATATGCCAGTAAGCCAAGTTACCGCTTCTCCGATGAAGAGGTAACTGATTATGGCCAATACCATTCCGATGATGCCGACTGAAAAGTTGTTCACCAGCATTTCGAAGCCGGCCCTTATCTTGCCGTCCGTCTTGCGGTCGAACCATTTGATGGCCACGCCGCCGAGAGGGCCCATTATCATTGCCCCAAGGAACATAGGTATGTCACTGCCTATGATGATGCCGATTGTGGCGATGGCTCCTGTGACACCACCTCTGTCTCCGTCAATATTCTTGCCGGCTGTGTATGCAATAAGTAAAGGTAAGAGGTATTTGAGTGTAGGACTTACCAGTTTCGCCAAGTTCTCATTAGGCCACCATCCAGATGGAATGAAAAGAGCCGTGATAAGGCCCCAGGCGATGAATGCGCCAATGTTTGGCATAATCATACCGCTCAGCGCTCTGCCAAATTTCTGAATTTCCTGTCTCATACTTGCAAATATAGGAAATTTTAGTGCAAACCAGCGGATTGCCTGCAACTTAGGCCATGTAGGCCATTAGAATGATGATCTTGTAGGCAAACCAGCGGATTGCCTACAACTATTTCAGGAGCAGGCGCATCAGGTGGATGAATTTGTATGGCATATATCTGAACGGGAGATCTGTCCATGTGGGGGTGGCGACTATAGAGCGTTGGTGCGAAAAGGCATTGAAACTTTCGCGCCCGTGATAATGTCCCATCCCTGAATTGCCTACGCCTCCGAATGGGAGACGGTCGTTTCCAATATGCATAATGGTGTCGTTGATGCATGCTCCTCCGGAACTTGTCTTGCGAATCATATCCCAGCCGTTTTTTTCATTGCCGAAGTAATAGAGGGCAAGCGGCTTTTCTCTTTCGGTGATGAAATCGACAACCTCTGACCTGTTTTGGAATTCCAGAATCGGGAATATTGGCCCGAAAATTTCCTCTTGCATCACTGGCGAATCCTCGTTGACATTGTCCAGAAGTGTCGGCTCGATGTATCTTTCCTTACTGTCGTATTTGCCACCTGCCACGATATTGCCGTCCTTCAGATATGCTGCCACCCGCTCGAAGGCTTTGTCATTGACCATCCTGACGTAGAATGCACTTTGCTGAGTATCAGCGCCGTACAAGTGCTCTATTTCCTTCTTGAAGGTTTCGATGAATTTTCCCTTGATGTCTTTATTCAGGAATATGTAATCCGGTGCAATGCAGGTTTGCCCGCAGTTCAAAGTCTTGCCCCAAGCGATCCTTCGTGCAGCTTTGACAATATCCGCGTCTTTGTCGACGATGCAAGGGCTTTTTCCTCCAAGTTCAAGGATTACAGGAGTGAGATTCTTGGAAGCAGCGGCCATTACGACCTTGCCGAGCATTGGGCTCCCGGTGAAGAAAATCAGGTCGAATCTTTGTTCGAAAAGGGAGGTGTTTACGTACTTTCCCCCGCAGGTCAGGGCAATATATTTTTCTTCGAAGGTCTCGTTTATCATTTTCCTAAGCACTTCAGTCAGTTTCTCGGAATCCGGAGAGGTCTTCAGTATGGCGGTGCAACCTGCTGATATGCAGCCGACAAGAGGATTTATCAGTAATTGGAATGGATAATTCCACGGGGAGACTATCAGAGTGTTGCCCAATGGCTCATTTACAATGTAACTTCTGGATGGGAAGAGAGTGAGGGGGCTGGATAATTTTTTGCGTCGAGCCCAATGCCTTAGATGTTTGATGTGACAACGTATTTCCCCTGTAACGATGCTGACTTCTGTCAAATATGCTTCTTCTTCCGACTTGTGAAGGTCTTGCCAGAGGGCCTCATATATCTGTGGCTCCCATTTGGTTATGGCGGATTGCAACTTCTTCAGTTGCTCCATCCTGAATTTCAGATCTTTAGTCGCCCCGCTTTTGAAATACGCCCGTTGCACCTGAACTATCTGCGAAATCTTCTCTTTAGTAGTCTCTTCCATATTTTATTTGCTTTATGCAAATATATCATTTTCCATTGACAATCTTACATCTGTGGATTTTAGGGTGCGATATTATTGCTATTTAAAGAATTATGCGTATATTTGTGGTCCCTAAAATATTTAGGGAAAAAACATAAATTATAGTATTACAATTATTTATGCCAACAATTCAACAATTAGTTCGCAAAGGTCGCGAGGTTCTTGCTTTTAAGAGCAAGTCACGCGCTCTGGATGCTTGTCCTCAGAAGAGGGGAGTCTGCGTACGTGTGTACACAACTACACCGAAGAAACCTAACTCAGCAATGCGTAAGGTTGCCCGTGTACGTCTGACTAACTCCAAAGAGGTCAACGCTTACATCCCAGGAGAGGGTCACAACCTTCAGGAGCACTCAATCGTGCTTGTAAGAGGTGGTCGTGTAAAGGATCTTCCTGGTGTACGTTACCACATCCTTAGAGGAGCTTTGGATACGGCTGGTGTAGAAGGCAGGACTCAGTCCCGCTCACTCTACGGTGCTAAGAGACCAAAGAAATCTAAGAAGTAATTTTATTAATTTTCACCTTTAATTTTCTACAAAATGAGAAAAACGAAGCCAAGAAAGAGAATTCTACTTCCTGATCCTAAGTTTCACGATGTGCTTGTAACACGTTTCGTGAATAATCTTATGCTGCAGGGGAAGAAGAGTATCGCGTATTCTATTTTTTACGATGCCATTGATATGGTAGGCGAGAAGATGAAAGATTCTGACAAGGCTCCTCTAGATATTTGGAGGAAAGCTCTCGAGAATGTGACACCTCAGATCGAGGTTAAAAGTCGCAGGATCGGAGGAGCAAACTTCCAAGTGCCTACAGAGTTGCGCCCGGAGAGGAAAATTTCACTTTCAATAAAGAACATTATTGAATACGCACGTAAACGTTCGGGCCATTCTATGGCAGAAAAACTTTGTGCTGAGATCGTTGCAGCCTATAACAACGAAGGTGGTGCATACAAGAGGAAAGAGGATATGCACAAGATGGCAGAGGCCAACAAGGCATTTGCTCACTTCCGCTTTTAATTCGATTTGACGAATGGCTAAAAGAGATCTTAATTTAACAAGAAACATCGGTATCATCGCACATATTGATGCCGGTAAAACAACTACTTCAGAACGTATCCTTTATTATACTGGAAAGATTCACAAGATCGGAGAAGTTCACGAGGGAGCCGCCACTATGGACTGGATGGTGCAGGAGCAGGAGAGGGGTATCACTATCACCTCTGCCGCTACCACGGCATTCTGGCACTATGATGGCAAGGTTTACCAATTGAACCTTATCGATACTCCGGGCCACGTGGATTTCACAGTCGAGGTAGAGCGTTCACTCCGCGTCCTTGATGGTACAGTTGCCACATTCGATGCTGTGGGCCGTGTACAGCCTCAATCCGAGACTGTATGGCGCCAAGCAGACAAGTTCGGCGTGCCTAAAATTGCCTATGTGAACAAGATGGACCGTGTTGGTGCTGACTTCCTCGCTTGTGTCGAGGACATCAAGAGCAAACTCGGTGCTCATCCGGTTCCTCTTTGCCTCCCTATCGGAGCGGAGGAGAAGTTCGAAGGTATCGTAGACCTTATCGACCGCAAGGCCATCGTTTATGAGACAGACAATACCGAGGTTGTCAATTATCACGAAGTTCCTATCCCTGCCAATATGGAAGGCGATGTGGAGCTTTGGAGAGATAAACTCGTCGAGGCTGCCGCAGAATGCGATGATGCTTTGATGGAGAAATATTTCGAAGATCCTAACTCTCTCACCAGAGATGAGATTATCGCTGCATTGAGAAAGGGTACTATCAGTATGCAGATTGTGCCTGCTACTTGCGGATCTTCATACAAAGACAAAGGTGTTCAGTTCCTTCTGGATGCCGTAGTCCGTTATCTTCCTTCACCTATCGACATCGGCGCTGTAAAAGGTACCAATCCTGATACTGGAGAAGAGGAAGACCTGCAACCGGATGCGAGTGCTCCGTTCAGCGGACTCGTATTCAAGATTGCTACCGATCCATTTGTCGGCCGTCTGGCTTATGTCAGAGCTTATTCCGGAAGACTTGATGCCGGTTCGTATGTGTTGAACACACGTTCAGGCAAGAAAGAGAGGGTGGCTCGTCTTTATCAGATGCATTCCAATCACCAGAACCCGATTGATTTCGTAGAGGCCGGAGATATCTGCGCCGCTGTGGGATTCAAGGAACTTCGTACTGGAGATACCATCTGCTCTGAGGATCATCCTATAGCTCTTGAGTCAATGGAATTCCCTGCCCCGGTTATCGGTATTGCTGTCGAGCCTAAAACTCAGGCTGACTTGGAGAAGTTGGGTGTTGCCCTTGGAAAACTTTCCGAGGAGGATCCTACCTTCACTGTCAAGTCAGATCACGAAACAGGTCAGACAGTGATCAGCGGTATGGGTGAGCTTCACTTGGACATCATCGTAGACCGTCTCCGTCGTGAGTTCGGCGTCGATATCAACCAGGGTGCTCCGCAGGTTAATTATAAAGAGGCTATCACAACTACTGTCCAGCATCGTGAACTGTTCAAGAAGCAGACCGGTGGTCGTGGTAAATTCGCAGATATCGTTGTCGAGATCGGTCCTGCAGATGAGGGCCAGATGGGATTGCAGTTTGTCAATTCCGTAAAGGGTGGCAATGTGCCTAAGGAATATGTTCCTTGCGTTCAGAAGGGCTTCGAGGCTGCAATGGCCAATGGCGTCCTCGCTGGATATGAGGTTCAGTCTATTAAGGTTACGCTGCTCGATGGCTCGTTCCATCCAGTCGATTCCGATCAGCTTTCATTCGAAATCTGCGCCCGTATGGCATTCCGTCACGCTTGTCCAAAAGCGCATCCTGTCATTCTTGAGCCTATTATGTCATTGGAGGTTGTTACCCCTGAGGATTATATGGGTGATATCGTCGGCGACCTTAACCGTCGTAGAGGACAGATTGTGGCAATGGATTCGACTGCAACAGGTGCCAGAATCGTCAAAGCGTTCGTTCCGCTATCAGAGCAGTTTGGTTATGTTACAGTCCTGAGGACTTTATCTTCTGGTCGTGCTACCAGCACAATGACATTCGACCATTATGCCGAGGTTCCTGCTTCTCTGTCAAAGGAGATTGTAGAGAAGAGCGGATACAAGCCACTTGAGGAGGAATAATTAATATTAATTCGGTAATTAAAAGTATTCGATATGAGTCAAAAAATCAGAATTAAACTCAAATCCTTCGATCATATGCTGGTTGACAAATCAGCAGCCAAGATCGTTGATACAGTGAAAGCTACCGGTGCGACAGTGAATGGTCCGATTCCACTTCCTGCGAACAAGAAGATTTTCACTGTAAACCGCTCAACCTTCGTTAACAAGAAGGCTCGTGAGCAGTTCGAGCTCGACTCTTACTGCAGGCTTATCGACATCGACGATTCCAATGCCAAGACAGTGGATTCATTGATGAAGCTTGAGCTTCCTAGCGGAGTTGAGGTAGAAATCAAAGTCTGACTTTGAAAATTTTATTATATTTGCAGAGCCGTTTGTAACGGCCCTGTAAATCTCGGTCCCATAGCTCAGTTGGTTAGAGCACCTGACTCATAATCAGGGAGTCACAGGATCATGCCCTGTTGGGACCACGCAAAAGGCAGCCATTCGGCTGCCTTTTTTGCGTGGTCCCTTGGGGACTTCCATTCCTAGGGGCTCTGCCCCTATAATACCCTGCGCCCTCTGGCCTTATGTATTTGCTGACGCAAATACCGGCTTCGGGCGGTCGGCTGATGCCGACTAGTTGGAGCCATATAGCTGCATCCAAACCACTTTGTATGCAAGAATAGCCCGTGCTACAGCATGAGATTCGTTGAATGACTGTTGCCCAGAGCCGTATTTAAGGAAATGATTCCATACCTTCTCATATTCATCAATGTTGCTTTCGGTGTGTATTCCAGCGCCTTGTAGGAATTTCTCCTTGAGGGAGACAAGAGCGGGTTCTTGGCTACTTGCAAGAGCCCTTCTGAGTCGATCTGCCTCCTCGTAGGTGAAGCCAGCGTGCATCTCCACGATGTTCATCGTTTGCTCCTGGAAAATCGGTAGGCAGTACGTTCCATATAAGGAGTCATCGGCCCAACCTGGTAGAATCTCCATAATATCATACAATTCGGCATCATTTCTCCTGTCGAAGCGCTCCGTGTACATCTCCAGCTGCTCGGAGTTTCCTCCTCTGTAAAGAGCATAAAGTACTGACAGGTCTTCTATATCATTCGGCTGGAAATGCATTAGCAGCTCGCTCATTCCTGAACTAGAGAACATCGGTACGTCTTTCAGAATACCGCTTCGGAAAATAGTCCATATGCTCTTATCGTCAAACTGCATTTTCTCTGGAAAGTTACATCCCCTGATGGTATCCAGTGCGTCCCAACCCATCACTAGTACTCCGCTCTCTATCCCGTGGTTTTCAATAATATGATTCCTAACCGCATCTTCGTGTTCTCTGTCCACTTCAAGAACAATTTGTCTTTCATCATACGTGGTCTCAAGATTGAGGAACCGCTCGAATAGCAGTCCCTCCGAGAATGGGTCAACGTCGGTTATGCCGGAGCTACCATGGAGCCCGGAAGCGAACCCCTTCCTAGGCTAAAGCATGCCGGATCATTCTGTACTTTAGACCATCGGACAGTCTCTATGGCAGTTAAGAAAGTCTCAGTCATCCCTGTTGCGGATATAACCTTGAGTTCTCTGAGCACACGCTCGCGTAACATGTCCTTCTCCATCTGGAGTCGGGTCCGGAGCTTTGTCCTCCTTTGAAAAAATAGATTGGGAAAGTGCTTCTTTGCTTCTTCGGCCACAATGGCTGTCAGAATCAGGTCCATTCTTTCGGCCATTACCGTATGAATTTAATGTTGCCGTTCTGATCGTAGACGTAGGTGTTGTTTCCCTTTCTTATTGATACCGTGATGGACGTGAACCCTGCGAGTTCGCCGCTCCTAATGAACATGACGTTGCCGTTGTCGTTATAGACATAAACGCTGTTGCCTTTCTGTGTTGCTGTACTTATCATTTTTTAATTATTATAGGTTTGCATTGCAATGTTCGCACGATCTTCGGCAATTTTTAAGGGGCAGCTATCTTTTTTAAATTATTTCTACTGCCTACGTTTTTTTGCCGAAGCAAGGTTAATCTTTGCATCCAGAATCAGGCAGATTTGCCATTTCAAAAGTAAATTAAGAAATTTGGACGCAAACACTTTCTCAAAATGAATCAGAATATAGTTTTCACATGGGACCCTTCCATTGTCAAAGATACCTTGGAAGCATGCTAGGAAGGTTTTATCTGGACGGTTTGGTTTGGCAAAAACTTGCCACGCTACAAGACTAAGACGGGTGCCCGTTTTTACTTGGTGCGTCTGGGTGAGGGCTTGGTAATGACTGGGACCGTGTGGATGATCGAGGAGGTCTCGGTGAAGACTGGTCAGTTCAGAATGTACTCGATACGTTTCCACCTTAAGAAGAATGGTGCCGCCCTTGAGAATCCTCTCCCTATTGAGAGGCTAGAGGAACTGATGCCTGGGATTGACTGGAGAGAGGACAAGAAGGAGAAGGTCCTCAGGCCGGACGACGCAGACGACCTTGATGTCGAGTGGGCAGAACATCTGGGGCGAAAGCAAGCCTAGCTTGCAATCCCAAATTACTTCTTTGAAGGTTCAGCGTATACATTCGCCATCCTTTGAATCATTATTTTCATAGCACTCCGTAGACCTTTCGGCTCTATGACCTCGACAAGGCTCCCGAGCGACAGAAGTTTTAGGAGGAAGTCTGTATTGGAGATTACATCACAATATGCGAAGTCAGTATAATCAGGAGTTACCTCCAATTCGTATTGGGATTGGTGAAGTGGAAGCGTGCGGAGGAACTGAGGCTCGTCACAATATGCCCTTATTACTAAGCGCTTATAAGGGAACTCCTTCTTCATCGAGTAGCCAAGCAGTTTTGACAGATGATCGTAGTCTTCATCAGATGGCTTAAGGTTAGTTTTTTCTTCCGTAATGGTGAGGCTTTTCATCCTGTCCAGAGAGCAGATATGCAGGTCGTCACCAGCTTCCCGCCTCCAGTAAAGGTACCATCGGCCGCCGTAAAGTTTCAGAAGGAGCGGGCTGACGTCCTTCTCTGTCTTAGCTCCAGTCTTTGATTTGAAGGAAAGATATGTGAAGTCAACCTTGACTTCCATTTGGATGGCATCAAGAATTGGTGCAAGCCATTCCTGAGCGGATGGGACGTCATCGATGATGATTCGGTCTTTTATTTTACGGCTTTCTTTGAGTGCGTTTGTCAAGGTGAAGTTGTTCAGTAGCCACCTCTGCGCGGCCGTTCCGAACGGATCGCCGTCAAAGCGGTACTTGTTTGTTTCTTTCGGGCATTCAATGTTGATTCCAAAGAGCTCCTGGATGGCCTCCAGATCGTTCCAGAACGCACGCTTGGACATGGGCTCGTCACTATTAGGGTTGAGCGAACTCTTCATCCAGAGAGCATTCAGGTCGTAGAACGTAATTCCCTGTTCTATGTCATTGCTTTTCTTTGCTATTGCATTGGCAAAAAACATGAGGCGGTTTAGTATCTCTCCTTTTTTCATGGCTTATTATTAATTATGATGTCAATACCATCTTTTGAAATGCTTTCTGTTACGACTTTGGCCTTCAGTGCTTCACTGATGGAGAGTATCTTGAAGTCCGAATCTTTGTTTTTGTGTATGGGAATAATGGCAGTTTTGGGGTTTACCCAATTACATACGTCGGAAAGGGTCTGCATGTCAGCGTGGCCGGAAGTGTGGTAATGTCTCTCCTCCCTCTGTCCTGTAGCCCAGTTTCTGTCGATGAACGCTCTCGTATCCTTGTTGAAGGCGGATGTGAATTTTTTGTCAATGTACCCATAGAACTGTGAATAGATAAGGACGCTTTTTTCGAACGGTATAACATTCTTCAGCTCATCGATCCATTTCTGGAACTTCTCCGTGGGTCGGATCATGAACGTGAATCCGTTGTCCTGTATTGATTGAATGAACTTCGAATTCAATCGGCCGTTGTATTCAGCCGCCATGGTGAAGCGGTAATGGCTTGACTTGCTTCCCAACTCTCTCGTGAAGATATCAAGGACCTTCTTCTGGTAATGGTCCACGAAGAACCATCTTTCTCTGTCCACGGTCTTCGTGGCCCAATAGAAGTCCGCGATGCGGTCAGGGTCGGCCGAGGAAGTCATTGCGAAGACATATTTCTTTCCATAATCATCCTCGTTTCCACTAAAGAGGGCCTCTAGCTTTTCTTCTATATCATTCTCTGTCTGTACGTTCTCCATATCTCTGCTGAGCATGGTCCCTTCTGAGATAAGGACATCTATTCCCTTCGGAGCGACGTCCCTTTTTATTATAGGTTTCAGGGCTGGACTTATGAATCCATGACCCCGGAAATCTCCCGTATGGAGGACTTTCTTTCCGTCGCACTCTATGAGAATCATATGTGAGTCGCAGGCTGAATGGCTGACGGGGTAAGGTGTCAGAGTAATATCCCCGATCGTGACCGGGATTTCGTCCTTGTATTCGTTAAAGTTGTGCTCAAGGGCATTCATGTTCGCCTTGGCTTTGTTGACCAGGTCCGGGCTGTCCTTTGCCATCATCATATGTTCGTTCAGCGCTTCTAGAACCAGCCTTGCAATGTGACCGATATACTGTGGTATCCTTTCTTCAGCCACCCTCGCCTCAAACCCAATATGGTCTCCATGAGGATGAGTGTAGAACACTGCGGAGACGCCTTTAATAAGTCCTTTCAGGTTCTTCGGATCGTCATATTCATCCTCAGACTTGACTGCCCCGTGTGGCAGATTATGCCCCAGGTCTATTATTATCCTGGTGCCTGAGGCGGACTCTATCTCGGTAATGCATCCTCCAATCTGCTTTGTGCCTCTATGTATGGTTATTTTCATTATCTGTTGTTCTGAATTCTGCCACAAAGATAACAGCGAAATGTGCAGGGATCGGGGCGAATGCCAAATCCTATTCTAACTTGATAGAAATTATCACTTGAACAGGCTCGGCTGAATATGATATACCCGCTTTGTTATTATTCAACAAGGATTGGATACCAGGAGAAAGAGAGCAAATATTAGAAGAATGAGTATCTCTCAATAGTGTGTGTAAGCCTTCTGTAAGTAATACCCCTTTCACCTTCATATTGTTACCTTTCTCTTTAATGTAAGAGTTTAGAGTACCAGAATCTCGGAGTATACTGGCATCTCCATTTTCTATCTCAGATGGATACTTTATTTTCCCTAACCTCAAATCATTTATTACATTGGCATAAAACATAAGTTCTGAGATTATGCCAACATGCATATTTTTGGCGACCTTCAGCTCATAGACAGTAATTGCATCATTGGAAAGTTTCCACAAATCAATTTGGCTTCCTCCGCGCGGGGTGATTTCTGTTATTTTGCTAACCTTCTCATTGAATATTCCCATTGGTAGCTGATGATTGACTGTAATCGCAGTTGGATCTTCATTCTTGAGTAAAGAGATAAGTTTCCGTTCTACTTTATGTTCAAGATTTGCCGCATCTGCTTTAGAACAGCTCTTAGGATAATTCATTACGAGTTTGGAGTTTTCCAAGATAGAAAAATCCGAGTCGTGTCCACCCTCTATCCTGGCCCAAGAATAATTCTCTACAAACTTTTTAATGCGATACAAAAAACGCTGATAGTGCAAGTCTCTCGAATTTGAAGGTTCTTTCCAAGAGATAGTAACCGTGTCTATAAGATGCGGAAGTCTCGCCTTTAATGCAAAGGCCCACCCTTCAAAAGAGGAATCATCAGTTTGCATATTCTTGGTTACTGCGATATCATCGTATCGTAAAATAAGGTTACGCTCTTCAATTTCGAATCCCACATGCCCTGGTAGATTAGTACCAAGTTGCTGTTTAATCTGATCTTTATTATTAAATGTCATTTTTTTGAAGCCTCCAGCCTTCTGGGTAATAAAACACGTACTTACAAAGTAAATAATTTAACCTTTATTCTGCAACAAAGTTAACTTAACCTTGTGCAGAAATAAGGTACGAGACCACGTGGACCTTTCTTGTCGACTTTGCATCTGAAGGTGACATCAATCTCGATTGATAGAATGAAATCTCTAGACCTTTGATTATTTTTAGTTTGTGCAATTCTCTAACACGCCAATGTGCCACTGGATGCGTGTATGGCACTATTGCGTGTTAGGGGTGCCTTTTTTTTTGAGGGGCCTAACACATCCTATTATTGATAATCAATGAGTTAGCCTAAAAATTGTGATTGAGAATTGCACGACTGTTTAGCCGTCAACGAATCAGATAGAAAATCGTCCTACTGAGGAAACATTTGGGGTAGAGAATTATCCTCTATCTGGCACGTAGAGTCTTGTCGATAGAAAATGAATTAATTTTTTGTCAATAAAATATCCGTTTCTTTATTGTCATATAAATACTTGGATACCCAATAGGCATAGATTGCTGAAGGAATGAACAAGATAGTGTTCTCGTTAATAATCCTGGATGATGTTTTAGTCTTTGTCGTTACTATGCTCTTTCTGATTCCTTGATTGCTTTTTAAAAATTTTCTCAAAGATTTCAAGCCTGATGGATCTTCAGAATATTTGTCGGTCCATTTGATTTCTGCAAGAGAGAATGCTTTCTGCCTTGCCGTATCGACCCAAACCATATCCACCTCTCCCTTTTCCCTTCCGATATTCCAGTTAGCATAATAGAAATCAGATTTCTCTCCTTGAATCCATTGGGCGAACAAAGCGGTTTCAACCATTGATCCTATTGACTCGTCCCCATCATCAATAGGAGAAAAAAGGGCGCATCTTAATGTCGGGTTGGTCAAATAAATCTTAAACGAAGTAACTCGTTGCATTTTCTTGGCACTCTGATCTATTTTATATACGACTTTTATTAGGAATGCGGCTTCTAGATATTCAAGGTACTTTTTGATGGTTTCTTTTTTAATTCCAGACTCGGATGACAGAGATTCATAAGAGAATTCATTTCCTGAACGGAATGCAATATGGACAAATAGTTTGTTCAATTCTTGGATGTCTGTTATTCCATAAAGACTTGGAAGGTCCCTTAACAAGACTTTATCAATAATGTCATTTTTAATATATTGTCCTGGGTCATTCTTTATAGTACTTGAGAAAACTATTTCAGGATAGCCTCCATAGTTGATATAGTCAATGAAATACTCATTCAATTTTGAAATATTGATTGTATCGTATGGGCAAATGGAATGGTCTTCACTGCTAACTATAATGTTGTCAAGTTTCAGCAATGTGAGATATTCGAAAAATGTGAGTGGCGGAAGCATAAAATCAGTGAATCTTCCCGCACCGCTTTCATTGCTTTTCATCTTCAATGCCGCAGCAGCTGAGCCGGATGCAATGAATTTAGTCTGTCTGAATGTGTCCACAAGAGATTTCAAATGGATTTCCCAATCTTTCAGATATTGGATTTCGTCATAGAATACGAAGAAACCTTCATAGTTGTTTTCACTTTTCAATGCTATTCTGGCATAACCGAATATATCTTCTAATGAAATGTTGTTATAAATGGGCGTGTCAATTGAAACATAAATAATCTTTTTCGGGTCTATGCCGCTCTTTATCAGTTTATCGATTGTGTGGAAAATCATTACAGTCTTCCCTACACGTCTAGGTCCCATTAAAATTGAAGCACGTCTAACTGATGTGTCAGCCACTTTGGGATAGAATAAATCAGTATATGGCCGCCTAGGCATATTATCGTAATCTGCAGCAATGGCGTTAGTTATCCACCAAGGATTGTCTAACTCAAGCCTTTTGATAATTTGATTCTTTAACTGTTCCTCATACATCTTCATATCGATACAATATTATATGTTATGATAATACGCAAATATATTAATTTTTATCTTATTTTAACAATAATGATAAAATAAGCATAAATAAATAATCTTATTTATACGTAAATAGTCATTTTAACTATTTGTTAATGCTTCTATAATGCCGACTGACAAATAAATTGTTGATAGAGTGGGTTTCCGTCACCTTTGAAAATCACTTCTGAAAAAGCAAAGAATCGCTTTATGCTGATATATGCGTTCTGTGACATATTGGTGCTACTTTGGCCAGAATCAAGACAGGGCAAAAGATCACTACCACTCGATATAGATAACATATTGGACATTGGTGCTTCTTTGTTTTGTGGATTTTCAGGACGTGCAATTCTCTATCACGCCAATGTGCCACTGGATGCGTGTATGGCACTATTGCGTGTTAGGGGTGCCTTTTTTTTGAGGGGCCTAACACATCCTATTATTGATAATCAATGAGTTAGCCTAAAAATTGTGATTGAGAATTGCACGACTGTTTAGCCATATTTTTTACGTTCTTCACTTGGTTCTCCATAACATATTTATTTTCAACGACTTCTGAAATTATTACAATACTGTAATCTTCTTAAGTTGTTAATTTTTGTACGTTTTTCCGAAATCAAACAGGATGTCCTATCCGCCCAATCAAGGAATAACATATCTTCAATTCTCCGACCTTGCAAATATTGCCGATTAGGTGTATTTTTACGCAATGGAAGGATTGATCGAGCATAAGGTTATTATGGATGGGCGATGCGTGAGCATTGTCAATGATCCTACATTGCCTGCAGACAGTCCGATAGTATATTGTAATTCAGTCAGTGACAGATGGGAAGATATCCTCACTCATTGCAATGGACTCGGATGCCCGAAGTTCAGAATGGTGCTTATTTCCAATATGGATTGGGATGCGGATTTGTCTCCGTGGGCAATCGAGCCGGTAGTTTCCAAAAAGGATAGGTTCAATGGGGGCGCGGATAAATATTTGTCCTGGATGATAGACAAACTTCTGCCTTATGTCAATTCTTATTTGACTGAAAACAAGCCTCTATCTTGCCCGCAAATCCTTGTCGGATATTCGCTTGCAGGTCTTTTCGCCTTGTATTCAATGTATCGCACGACGGCATTTTCAAAGATAGTTTCGGCCTCGGGGTCGGTTTGGTTCCCTGGCTTTGAGTCATTTGCACTAAGCCACAGGCTACCAGAAGAAATTAAAGGAATTTATCTTTCCATTGGGGATAAAGAAAGCATATCGAAGATTCCAGCACTAAAAGAGACTGAGAACATAACTCGCAGGTTGGCAGAATATTATAGCGGTGGTAATGCTGTCAGGACCCACCAGAGCATTGATGGCGACAACCTTTCCGTTCCCACAATTTTCGAGTTGAATCAGGGAAATCACTTCACTGATTATGACCTTCGCCTGGCAAAAGGAATCACGGCCGTGCTTAAATAAGCTGGGAATATTAGAAACTTTTGATTTTGTCTGCTACTGCGTTCCAACCAGAAGCGTGTTTGTATAAGTCTACACTACCTGCTGATACGTAGATGGCTTGTAACTTGTCATCTCCATATAATGTGTCGTCTGTTATCCTAGGGGGAGTCCCAGCTTTGCAATACAACGATTCCAGACTTGAACAGTTTTCAATACTGCCGATCCCATTTCAATCACTTTTGATGGGATTGTTATGGTTTTCAGGCCTGTGCAATTGAAAAACGCTCCAATTTTGATTGAAGTGATGTTCTCAGGAATAGTGACATCAGTCAATGCGCTACAGCCGGAGAATGTGAAATCTCTCAAATCCGACATACCATTAGAAAGAATGGCTTTCTTCAGACTTGTGCAATTGTTGAAAGCCTCCTGATCCAAAACGGTCACGCTATCCGGGATTTTCACTTCTGTCAGTGCTGTACATCCGTCGAAAGCAAATTCTCCAATGAATTCCAATCCTTCCAAAAAATTCAATTTTACCAAGCCGGAATATTGAAAAGCAGAATAGTCAATGGCTTTAACACTTTTTGGTATCGTAATTTCCGTAAGGGCAAGGCAGCCATTGAAGCATTGGTCCCCAATTTTTTCTACTCCCTCTTTGATATCAATGCTTTTCAATTCCTCGCATATTTTGAATGCCGAACCACCTAGCAATTTGATACTGGATGGAAGTTCGATGGTAGATAAATGCTCAATGCGTTCAAAAGCCCCTGTACCAATTTTAGTGACGTCTGTGCTAAACTTAATAATGCCTTTCCCTCCAGTATAAGTATTTGACACTATGCTTGCATTGAAAGCAGATGCTAATGGGGAAATAGTCTGTCCATCGGTCGTGGTGTACCAGATTTCAGTATTGGAAATTTTCGAAGGATCGGAGTTCTCTTCGCCATTTTCTGTCGATGGATTATCTTTCGATCCTGTACATCCGGCTATTGCAATCGCAATGCAACAAGAAACAAGGAATATGTTTATTTTCATAAGAATAATTAGGTTAGTTTTCGCAAATGTGATAACAATCATTTGATAAACCAAGCTCTTAAAGGCATAATAATGGGTATCTAATAATAATTGTTGAGGCTATTTGAATTCGTACCCCTTGATGCGGTCAGAGAAATCGGACCAGCCAGAAGTGGATTTGTAGGTGTCAACTTTCGCAGATGGAACGTAGATTACTAAATTCGGATCATTGAAAGTAAAAGGAGATATATCCACGGATGGAGGGGTTGTTGGCTTGCAGTAGATGGTGGCGAGGCTTGAACAACTGCTGAAAACGTATCCCTCGATAGTTAAGACACTTGCAGGCAATGTTATGCTTTTAAGACTGGAGCAGAGGGCAAAGGCTTCTTCTGAGAGTTTAGTGACAGTATTGGGCAACGATATCTCAGTCAAAGATGAACATTTATAAAACAGATTATTGTTGATGGTCTTCAAGCCGCTTGGCAGGGTGATAGATTTCAGATTGGTACATTTGCTGAAAGCATCGTGGCCCAGATAAGTGACACTGTCTGGGATTTTTATTTCAGTCAAGGCTGAGCAATGGTCGAAAACAAATTCCCCGAGTTTGGTCAATTTATCAGGTAATGAAACGCTTGCCAGCGCATCGCAATATTGGAATGCCAATGAACCTATTTCGGTTACTTTGCTTGGTATCGTTATGGCTTTCAATGAACTACAGCCGTAGAAGGTGGAAGGCTCTATCTTGGTGATGTTTTCCGGGATTTTGATATCCGAGAGGGAAGTGCAGGACTTGAACGCGGAAGGGCCTATCGAAAGTACGCAATTTGGAATTTGTATCGATGTCAATGTCGCCAAAGAGTTAAAAGCACCTTCGCCTATTTTAGAAATGTTGTTGCTGAATTTGAGAACGCCTTTGCCATCGGCATAAGTGTTTGAAATGAGAGGAACCCCGAAATCCGAACCTGGAGAAATGGCCTTTCCGTCAGTTGTGGTATACCAGATTTCACTATCTTGCAAGGTCGTGCTGATAGTGGTTATCTCGGTTTTATCGACCTCATCAGTAGCAGTGTCATCCTTGGATGATGTACATCCGTACATAGCAATGGCTATGCAACAAGAAGATAGGAATAAGTTTCTTCTCATAAGATCTTAGGTTAGTTTCCACAAAAGTGGGAATATTCTTTCAATTAAACAATAGATTCTCTATCCCTTTAGGACAATGCCTTTGGCCGCCATTGTTGCTTGCAGTTCAGGGACTGACAGAGCCCGAGGTGTGCAACCTTTTTGGGCGCAAAGCGCTGATGCTATCCCGATAGCCTCTCCCATTGCCATACAGATGGACATCACACGATAAGAGGCGTGAGCCCTATGTGTGCCAGAGATGCAACGGCCAACTACATATAAATTTTCCAAGCCCCTTGGCAAGAAACACCTATAAGGCAAATCATAGGGTTTGCAATATTGGATTCTTGCTTCGGCCTGTCCTGCGCCTACAGGATTATGGATATCCACTATGAAGTCGGCATCGTGAACGATTACGTCGGGGAATTTGCAGCCCGAAGCCAATTCTTCCGCCGTGATGATATAATCACCTATCACTCTGCGACTTTCACGAACTCCAGTTGTCGTACCGCTTGAAATGATATGAATATTTTCATAGCCTGGTACGTTCTCGCGAAGAAAAGTTTCAAGAAGGAACATTTGCCTTCGAAGTTCCAAGTCGGCCTTGAATATCTGATCCGCTTCGGTTATATCCACTCCGTTCACTTGGGTAGTATTGACCTGTCTTTCTCCTTTTCGGACAGTAGGGTGCAGGCGGACGGCAGCCAGTTTCTGCGGCAGCAGACCTTCATTGGCCTTTTGCTTGCACCAGTCCAAAAATCTCATTCCCCCCAATTGTACATTGTCCACATCTCCTATGCAGATGAGGCCGCGGCTTTCGTCTACTCCATCGATGGTGAATTCAAGTGAGACTGGTTGCATCTTTCCATCCTCTCGACCTTTTTCTATTTGAGCCCCTGCAAGATATGAGACTACGGCATCCCCAGTCGCATCCACTATGACCCTGCCCATAAGGGCGAAGCGTCCTTCATTGGATGAGATGATCAGTCCGGTCACTGATGTCCCTACCTTGACTACATCGAAGACAGAACATTGGAGGAACACGGCAATATTTGGATGGTTGACGAACTCTGAAAGCACCAATTTCGCTTGTTCCACATTGTGGGCTTTCCCTGTCTCGCCGATCATATCGTTTTCCGGTACTCCCAACAATTTGACCAATTCGTCACGCATAGTCCCAGGTCCGACAGACCCGAGGATCGGGCCGACGTAACCTGCGGTCAGGTTTCCGCCAACTACTCCGTATCTTTCCACAAGGGCGACTTTCGCCCCCTGCCTTGCTGCTGCCACCGCAGCGCAAATCCCAGCAGGTCCCGCTCCCGCGACAACTACGTCGAACTCGCCTTTGATAACAATATCAGTAGAGTATGTCATATTATTTAGGATAATATCCAGTCGAACCTCTCATCATTATTTCCGCATTCAAAATTACTGTGCGGGCATCCGAAGATGGATTCTTGATTTTTTCCATAATCAGATTCGCAGCAGTCTGTCCCATTGCGAACATAGGAGGTTCCACAGTCGTGAGTTGAGGATTGACCACGGTAGACATCATTGAACCGGAAAAACCGCTGATGGAAATGTCCTCAGGAATTTTCTTTCCGAGTTCCTGCAACCTGTGCATTGCGCCAATGGCCAATAAATCAGTAAAAGCGAAAATGCCATCGAAGTCCACGCCCCGCCTTATCAATTGGTCGACAGCATTGCTTCCTCCATCCAGGTCAAGACCTCCGTACACTTGCATATCATCCCCGTGGGGTAGGCCATATTTGCTCATTGCATCCCTGTAACCACGACCTCTCTGTGTGGAATTGTACACATCTTTTGGCCCAAGTATGTGACATATCTTATGCCTTCCGCTCAGAATCATTTTCTCAACTACGAAGAATGATTTTGCGTAGTCGTCGATCAACACCTGCGATACGTTCAGCCCGTGGGGGATTCTTCCGTAGAATACCATAGGCATTTCTTCGTTCTGAAGTCTCAGATATTCATCTTTGTTCTTAAGATAACTGGATTGGCTGATTATGATTCCGTCCACCATAAAATGCTCCATCATCTGTAAGTTTTCCCGCTCTCTGTCGGGATCCTCGTTGGAGTCGGCTACGATGACTTTGATCCCGTTTTCATAAAGGACGCTTTGGATTCCACGGATGACCTGGATGGTATACATAGTATTCATCTCAGGCACAATCACGCCAATGGTATTGGTGTGTCCGTATTTCAAATTTGTAGCGACAGGATTAGGGCTATATCCTAGTTCCTTTGCTGTCTTTAGAATGTTTTTTCTGGTCTCTTCGCGAACATTCTTATCTCCTGTCAGTGCCCTTGATACTGTGGAAACCGAAAGAGAAAGATGGTTTGCAATGTCTTTGATTGTTGCGTGTTTCACGATGTTATGTGTTTGAACCGTCCAAATTTAATAACGTTTCAAATAGTTTCCAACAATTGATGTATTTTGGGAACGTTTGCAGGTTTTGCAAACGTTCCCAAATGACAATTTACAGAAAAACATTCCGTTAAATCATTTTAAGAGAAACAATTTTATAATTTTGTAATTGCTACATATTAAATAATGACGTTAACCATATTTTTTAATTATTCATAATGAAACACTTAATTTCTGAAAATTCTAGAGTCCATTCGACCTTGGCTGGCTTATGTGCTCTGCTGGCTTTCTGCCTATTTTCAGGCAATGTCTCACTTTTTGCCCAAAACAAGAGCAATCCTTATCAAGTGACAGGCACTGTTCTGACTGAAAGCGGAGAAGCCGTAATTGGTGCTGGTGTGGTCGTAAAGGGGACATTGAATGGCACCACTACAGATATCGACGGCAAATTCAGCCTGAAGGTACCTTCTGAAAACACCATCCTTGAAATCTCATTTATGGGATATGTCACGGAAGAGATTGCTCTCAATGGACGCAGTCAGATTAAAGTTACTATGCGGGAAGACAAAAATCTTCTTGAAGAGGTTGTGGTCGTTGGCTATGGTACAGTGAAGAAGAAAGATCTCACCGGCTCAATCGCCAATGTTGACGGAAAACACCTCGCAGATATGCAATCCACCTCTTTGGCCCAAGCCCTTCAAGGCAGTATGCCTGGTGTACAAGTTACCAGGACAAGTGGTTTGCCAGGTGCAAGCGCAACCATCAGGGTACGTGGTGTCACCACAATAGGTGATTCGGACCCTCTTGTAATCGTGGATGGTGTACAGGTGGGATCGATGAATGATGTCGATGTCGATGCTGTTGAGAATATCACAGTCCTCAAGGATGCCGCTTCCGCTTCCATTTATGGAGCCAGGGCATCTGCCGGTGTCATCCTTATCACGACCAAGAGAGCCAAACCAGGAACAATGAATCTGGAATATAATGGTACTTATGGCATCATTACCAGGACAAAGGCTCCTCAGATGGTGTCTGCTACCAGATATATGGAGATGCTTGACGAAATCGCTTGGAACGACGGCGGCAACATCGCAGGTAACGAATATCCTATATATTCTCGCGATTATATCGACAACTATGTAGCTCAGAATGCTATCAATCCTAATGAATATCCTCTCACCGACTGGGACAAACTTCTCATCAACAAGACTGCGCCAAGACAGAAGCACAGAGTTGCCGTGTCTTATGGCAATGACATCGTAAAGACTAGGGCAATGCTCAGTTATGAGAAAGAGGATGCGCTCTATTATGGCAGGTCTGTCGAGGATTATACTTCAAGGGTGAACAATGATATCAAGATCAATAAGTATCTGTCCGCCAGCATCGATATGTCATTTGAGCACACCAACAACCACAATACCAATGTGAACCCTCTTCAGGCAGCATATAAATATGGTCCAACCACTGCTGCAATGTGGGCCGACGGTCGTATTGCCGATGGTCATAATGGTGGAAACACCTATGCCCGTCTTCGTTTCGGCGGTTTCAACAATAACTGGAGGGATTATTTCTATGGAAAGGTTTCAGTTGTAGTGACTCCGTTCAAGGACTTCACTATTACGGGTGTATTCGCACCTTCAATCAGAAATTCAAGGACTAAGACTTTCGTTAAGCAGGTCCCTTACTATAGTGCCGACGATCCTACCCAACTCGAAGGCTATATCAACGATTGCCTCACCACAAGCCTTACAGAAGCCAGAGGTGATACTAAGAGTTTGACCAAGCAATTGTTGCTCAATTATAAATTTGACATTAAGAATAATCACCATTTCACATTTATGGCCGGCTATGAGGACTATTATTATTTCCTCGATACAATGAGCGCGGCTGGAGACAGATTCGAACTATCAGAATATCCTTATCTCGATAGGGCTCCAAGTGACTATCTAAGTGTTGCGGGCAATGCTACAGAAAATGCCTACAATTCATTCTTCGGCAGAGCCACTTATGATTTCAGAGGCAAATATTTGCTTCAATTGAATGCGCGTTACGATGGTTCATCCAGATTCTATAAAGACAACAGATGGGGTTTCTTCCCTTCAGCTTCCTTCGGATGGGTGGCAACAGAAGAACCATTTGTGAAGAATCTCGGATTGGACAAACTCAATTTCTTGAAATTCAGGGCTTCTTATGGAACACTTGGAAACGAGAAGATTGGAGATTATCCTTATCAGGCCATAATGAACTTAGGCTCAACTTTGTTCCACGATGGGACTAAAGTAGTAACCGGTTCCACCGCAGCCCAGATTGCCTATAACATTATGGACATAACGTGGGAGACTACCAAGACTTGGAACGTCGGAGTAGATGCCACTTTGTTCAACGATAGGCTCTCTTTCAATGGCGATCTTTATAGGAAGAATACGTACGACATGCTTCTAGCGTTGGAAATTCCAGATCTTATTGGATACTCCAATCCTTCCCAGAATGCCGGCAAGATGCACACGAATGGTTGGGAAATACAGTTGGGATGGCAGGACAGGAAAGGTCCTTTCACCTATTCGATTTCGGCCAACCTCTCTGATTACAAATCAGTTATGGGCGATCTCTCTGGAATTGTCTTCGATGGCAACCAGATCATCCGCCAGGGTAGCCAATATTATGAATGGTATGGTTACAAGTCTGACGGCTTGTTCCAGAGCGATGAGGATATTGCCAATTCAGCCCTGCTTAATACCAACGTAAAGCCAGGCGATGTCAAATACAAGGATATAAGCGGTCCGGAAGGCAAACCTGATGGAAAGATTACTCCTGAATACGACCGTGTCCTTCTAGGAGGGTCGACCCCAAGATACCAATATGGTGGTAATATCAATATTGGTTACAAGAACTTCAACTTATCTATGGCTTTCCAGGGTCTCGGACAACACAAAGTCCTTATGACTGCCGATATGGTATATCAGACCGTCGCTTGGTACAATTTCCCTAAGTTCTATGACAAGAGCCACTGGAGCACTTACAACACTGCCGAGGAGAATGCAAACGCAAAATATCCTCGCCTGTCACAACTTCAGTACACAGCCAACAACTATAAGATGTCAGATTTCTGGCTTTTCAACGGAGCATATTTCCGTATGAAGAACGTGACATTGAATTATAACGTCCCTGCAAAATTGACTGAGAAATTCGATATCAAGAAGATGAATGTATATGCTTCTGTGACAGATCCTTTCTCAATCGACCATTATCCACAGGGATGGGATCCGGAAGCATCTGAGAGCGCATATATCGCCAGAACTTGGAACTTCGGTGTATCAATCACATTTTAATTAGAGAATGGATATGAAAAGACTTTTGACTATATTATCAATATGTGCTTTCACCCTTGCAGGCTTCTCTGCTTGTGAAAAGGATGAGACTTCGAGCGAGGAGAAACAAACTCTTCCAGAGGCTGTGATAGAATGCAGCCAGGACACAATAGAAGCAGTCGGCGGCACATTCACTATGACAGTGAAAACAGAAGCCGAGTATTCTATAATGACATCCAGAACATCGTCAGGTTGGCTTTCCCAGACTGCCAACTCAGGCAATCAATATACCTATTCCGTAGCAGAGAACACGGCAGGTACGGCAAGGTACGCCACAATTTCTGTCGTGGATGCCGAAAAACTCACTTTGAGCAACCTTCAGATCGTACAAAAAGCCAACGAGATTCCGGAAGAGCATAGTTTCACTGTGGATCCTCTGGCAATCAATGTTGAGGCTGATGCCACCTCTGCCACTTTCACCGTAACATCCGATGTGGACTGGACTGCTGTCAGCAGCAATGCCGCCTTCGTGGTGGATCACGCTACAGGCTCCAACAATGCCAAAGTCACGGTTACTTTCCCTGCCAATGTTTCACCGTCTGTTCAGACTGCCAATATCGTGGTATCCACAACCAACAAAGGTGTGCCTACCAAATCATTTACAGTCGCAATCTCTCAGAAAGGCTTTGCCTATTCATTCGGAGTGGACAATCAGGCTATTTCTGTGAAAGAAACAGAGACCTCGACCTCGTTCAAGGTTACTGGAAATGTGGCTTGGACCATCGTCAGTGATAATGCTGCATTCATTGCATCTCCTGCTTCAGGTAAAGGCGAGGCTACTGTCAATGTAACCTTCCCAGCCAATGTGTCCACAAACATCCAAGTTGCGAACTTGACGGTATCTACCACTAATGATGGAGTGAACCCTAAATCATACAAGGTGACCATAACTCAGTCCAAACCTATGACTTATGAGGCAATCGCAAAATGGACTTTGAATACTGATGCCACCAATACATTATTGACTCATTTCAACCAAACCCTGACACAGTCTGGAATCAACAATGAAGGTTTCGCTGATTGTTATATTGATGCCAACGGATCAGGTACAGGTCAGATTAAGTATTGGAGCATTGATAAGAGCATAGTCAATCCTAAGTTTAAATTCCGTAGGTTCGTCGTTGCTACAGGTGAGCCTATCACCTATGGACAATGGACTGGTGATTACTGGTATTTCTCGGCCACTCCGACTACGGCATTGGCAGCAGGGACCACAATCAAACTTGAATTTGCTGCATTATCGAGTGCGACCGCGCAGAGATATTGGATTATCGAATACAAAGATGGGAATGATTGGAAACCAACTTCCGCTACCAAGCACGTGGACATTCCGAAAGATGCCAATTATACTGAGGACCAGAGCGCCGATTACAACTTCAACTTCACTGGAACTGACAAGATCGATGTAAGTGAAACAGCCGTATTGTCTGCATCTACTTCAATGGTTGAATTCAGAATGCGTTGCGTTGCGAACAGAAGGGCTGACGATACAGCGAATATTGCAGCTGTTTCAGGAGGACAATTCCGCTTCTGCAGCGAAACAGGAACTGTTTCCAGCACCACTGGTATTGTAATTAGTTACGGTAAATAATTAAATTTGTAAGACAATGAAAAAACATATATTACTATTTGTCATTGCAGGATTTGGTCTCTTGACGAGTTGCCAGGATCTGGATTTGAATCCCCTTTCTCAGGGATCCAGTGAGAACTGGTATGCCAATTCCCAAGAGATCACGATGTCTCTTAATGCTCTATACAATCCAACAATATGGTATGTGGAAGGCTGCAGGCCCTATAATACCGACAGATGGTCCGACGATTGGAATCAGAGAGAGTACCTCTATGACTGGCTAGCCGGTACCATCACAGGAGAGTGGGGCGATTCAGAAAATACTTGGGCCAATACTTATAAAGGTATCGCTCGTGCCAATACTGTTCTTTACAGTCTGGACAAGGCTAAAGGCAGTTGCACGGAGGCTCAGCTGAAACAATTCGAGGGTGAAGCGAGATTCTTCCGCGCCTGCTTCTACTCATATCTTATTTTCCTCTACGGAGATGTTCCTTATTATACAGAATACATCACATTGGACCAGGCATACAATATGGGCAGGACCAACAAAGAAGTCATTTTGGACGGAATCTATAAGGATTTCGACATTGCTGCCGAGTATCTGCCTGAGACCTATAGTGGAGTTCAGAGGATAACAAAAGGTGCCGCCTATGCCTTCAAGGCAAGGACTGCTCTTTGGATGGGAGATTGGGCGACTTGCGCTACCGCTGCCAAGAATTGTATGGATCTAGGAGATTATTCTCTTGAGTCTGATTTTGCCAATGTATTCCTCTCTTCAACAAGAAATTCAAGCGAGGTTATCTTCGATCTTCCGAGGTCTACTGAATTGGGTGTTGTTTCGGCATCTATGAAAGCTTTCTATACCAGGACTGCGGGAGGATCAGGAAACGCTCAGCCTTCTTGGGAACTCTTCTTCTCTTATCCTTGCACAGACGGTATGACTGTGGACAAATCTCCACTTTATGATCCTGCCAATCCATTTGCAAACAGAGATCCTCGTCTGGAGAAGACAATTGTAAAGTTCGGTACTGAACACCTCGGCTTCATTTATGATCCTCGCGCGAGCGCAACCAAAGTTCTCAATGTTACAACAGGCGAAATGGTTAAGAACAAAGACAATAGGGCGGTCGACCCTTACGCTGCCTACAACGGCCTTTGCCTTAAGAAAGGATCAAGCCTTGAGTGGACTGACGATGCTTTTACAGACGCAGATATCATCATTATGCGATATGCAGATGTACTTTTGATGTATGCAGAGGCTAAGATGGAACAGGGACAGATAGATGCTAGCGTGTTTAATGCCATCAATCAGGTACGTGCCCGCGCTTATGGGGTTGCAGTAACTGCTACCACATCATATCCTTCAGTTTCCGAAACCAATCAGGCTAAACTTCGTAAAATAATAAGAGGAGAACGCCGTATCGAACTTGCTTGGGAGAACAGAAGATGGTTCGACCTTATCCGTTGGCATTGGTGCGATAACTTGTTGACAAGACCAACCTATGGTATGCCGGCAGTGGATCAGATGAAGAAGAACGAGGCAACAGGATACTGGATTTTCCCTAAAGATATCCGTCCTAAGTTCGATTCAGATGGAAATGTGGATGTTTCCGCTTTCGTCGCTGCAGGTTATGCAAAGGAAGTGGTCAAGAGGTCATTTGTTTCAAGAGAGTACCTCTTCCCTGTGCCGACAAAAGAGATCCTCGTCTGCTCTAGGTTAAAGCAGAACCCTGGATATTAATAGAATACATTATATGAAAAGAATTCTTTTTGTTGTTATTGGCTTGTTTTGTGGGATACTCCTCTTTACAGCTTCCAGCTGTAAAGGGGATTCCTCATCTGACGACAATGGAGGTGGAACTAATCCCTCTACTGAGTCAGGTCCCGGTACTGCGTATATTGGCGAGGTCCTTCCTCCTTGGGAGGCAGGTTGGCTCGATATTCACGCCATCAATACAGGCAGAGGAGAAAGTATGTTCTATATTTTCCCTGACGGTACCACGATGCTAGTGGATGCTGCAGGTTCCTTATTGGTAACCAATGAGACTAGTATGCCAGTGGATCCTAAACCAAATGCCAATGTCACTTCCGGTCAAGTGATTGCAGACTATATTAATCATTTCATTCCGTCAGTCGATAAGGGTAGGCTCAATTACATTGTCCTAACTCATTATCATTCAGACCATATGGGCTCATATTCCACAAGCGTGCCCAAAAACACCGAAGGCAATTTCTATATTAATGGAATTACTGAAGTGGGATCCGATATTCCTTTTGACAAGATGATTGTGCGTGGAGACCCTTCGTTGGTGGTTTCCAAAGATATGGTAGAACAGACAGCTGTAACCAATTTCAATACATTTATGACTTGGGCCAAGACCAAATTTGGTGCAACGCAAGAGGATATGATTGTCGGTAGCAATGAGCAGATTGCTTTGAAAATATCCCCGTCAAGTTATAATAATTTTTCGGTTAGGAATATTGCTGCCAATGGTTATGTCTGGACAGGAACAGGTCTTGAATCCACAACAGCCATTCCTTCCAAGTCTGTTCTCGATGCTGGCGGTGATGCCGCCGCATATCCTTATGAAAATATTCTTAGTTGTGTGATGGACATCACTTATGGCAAATTCAATATGTTTGCCGGAGCCGATATCCAATATACTGGAATGTCCACTTATCCTTATATGGATATAGAAACGCCAATTTCCAAAGTAGTGGGCCCTGTCGATGTGATGAAAGCTTGTCATCACGGAACTTCCAATACCAATAGCGCAACTTTGTTGGGAGTGCTCAAGCCAAAGGTCATAGTCACCAATGTATGGCGAGATGTCCAGCCGAATGCTGCCACATTGGGCAGGATGTATGCCGCCAGTCCGACAGCCAAGATATATACTACCAATCTCGCCACCAGCAATCAGACCAATATCTCAGCGTATCTGAGTTCTCTAGTAAGCACTCAGGGGCACGTGGTGATAAGGGTGGCTCCAGGCGGGCTTAAGTATTATATTTTCGTCCTTAATGACAATAATGAACTTTATAAGATTAAGTCCAAGAATGGACCTTATCTTTCCGAATAATACAATAATATGAAAGACAATATCGAGGTATCTCGTTTCTTGCCATTGAAGACAGTGTTGGATTACGATGTTTTCAATAATGGGTTCAATGGCTGGATGGTGATAATGCCAAATTTTTGCAATGACGGCTTCGAACAGAGTCCTAGTATCCTGTCCAAAGACCAATGGCCTCCTTGTATGCTTAGTACGGCTACGTTTCGTTATCCCGGATCCAACGGGTCGATGAGTGGTCAGTATAGTTTGAAGATATCTACCAGGCCAGTCTGCAATCCTTATTGCCAGATACCTGCTCCAGGCTCCCTGGGACATGGTATCAAAAGGATTTCTTTCTTCCGGAAGGATAGGGAATTCCTACAGTTTGAGACATGGTTCGCATATACTGCGGAACAGGATGTTTGTGATAGCGAAGGGGAACTGCCTGGACTGCACGAGTCGTCCGTCCGGAGTTTCGGTTTCGGCTTCGACATCCAAGAGGGCGGAAGACGTTATTTTGCAGGGGCGAGATATCTAAATTCCGTGGATGGAAAATTGCAAAAAAAATGGCAGATCATATGGCCTACAGCCAAGGATGATAATGAATGGGCTTACGGCACAGACGGAGATTGGTGCGTGAAGGGAGTCGATCCTTTCTGGTATGGGAAGAGATTCCCGGACGGTCGTCATCAGGCATTCATAGATGTCCAAGACGGAGGTCAGGATCTCTGTTACAATGAGACAGACTGCAAACTTAATTGGCAATATTTTAGGCTGAAGATCAACACGAAAAATCGTGAATATCTGGAACTGCAGTGCCAGGACAAGATTATGGACTTAGGGCATCATCCTATCTATTCGGTGGATCCTTATGATCGTATCGATGGTCTGCTCAATCCATTGGCTTGGGTGGAAAATGATGCAAATAGGCGTTCTTTCCTTTATCTTGATTCGGTAGTCATTTCACAAGAATAACATTATGAGACTTTTCAATGCTTCACACTTGGAAATCAAGAAATATTTTTCTGAGGATTTCCAGACCAACCCTTATGAAGCCGGTTGGGCTAGCGAGTGTATTTTCTTCATTCACGTTGAAGACATAAAAGATGTGACTTCCGATCCTGTATTGACGGCCCGTGTCCAGATATCTCACGATGGAGTACACTGGTGCGACGAAGGCACCGTGTCTGAAAATTTCGGCACAGAAGGACTCCATTTCCTCCGTGTACGGGAGTTTGGCAATTGGCTCAGGCTCGATGTTCACGTAAGCGGGGCGTCATTTAAGCTCAATATCCAGATAGCTTGCAAAGAATAATTATCTTTGCGATATGACCATTGCCGATTATCTGATAATAGTAATCTTCTTCATCGGGCTGCTTGCCGTAGGGTATGGGCTCGGGAAGAAGATTTCCAGTTCTAAAGATCTGTTCATTGCAGGCAAGAATTCTTCCTGGTGGATTTCAGGTCTTTCGACTTATATGACCTTGTTCTCTGCCGGCACTTTCGTGGTCTGGGGAGGGGTAGCATACAGGAGCGGTCTTGTCGCGGCTGTGGTCGGGATGATGCTTGGTATCGGCTCCCTCGCAGTGGGATTGTGGATTTCAGGCAAATGGGCACGGATGAACATCAATTCCCCTGCGGAATATCTCACATTGAGATTCGGGAAAGGTACTTTGAAATTTTATTCTTCGGTACTAATCATTGGTAGGGCTTTGGTCACGGCTGTGGCATTGTATTCCATTGCCATTATGGTCGTTGCTCTTATGCCTTTACCGGAAGGAAGTATGTTCGTAGATCCAGCGACAGGCCATCTTTCAGTGATTTATGCCGTATTGGTGATGGGACTTATCACCTTCATTTACACGGCAATGGGAGGATATCTCGCAGTCCTGATGACAGACGTGGTCCAGTTCGCAGTGTTGTTTGCAATGATCATTATCCTGGTGCCTCTTTCATTGAAGAACGTAGGTGGGATATCTACATTCATCGCCAGTGCGCCGGACGGATATTTTCGCCTTTTCAGCAAAGAGTATTCAGGCTTGTGGATGATTCTTTGGTGCCTTCTGAATTTCTTTATGATTGCCGGAGACTGGTCTTTCGTCCAGAGGTATATCAGTGTGCCAAATGCAAAGGAGGCAAAGAAGAGTTCTTATCTTGTGGGAGCGTTGTATCTGCTAACCCCGATTATTTGGTATTTGCCAGCAATGGCTTATAGGATAGTGGATCCTGGAGCGAATCCGGAGCAGGCGTATATGCTAATGAGCCAGAGAGTCCTTGGACCAGGGCTGTTGGGATTTATGATTGCGGCTATGATGTCCGCCACGCTTTCTATGGTCTCAGGCACTTTGAATGTCTTTGCCAATGTCTTCACTTATGATATTTACGCTTCCGGGAGGTCGGATATTTCGGATAGGAAAAAAATCAAGGTGGGGAAGAATTTCACTTGGATATATGGACTGCTGATCACAATCTTGGCCGCTCTCATCCCATATCTTGGAGGAGCCGAGAAGGTTGTTGTGACCATACTGACTGTAGTAATCCAGCCTATTTTCATCCCTTCGATTTGGGGCTTGTACTCTAAGAAGATTACTCAGAATGATGTATTGGCCTCAATGAGTGTTACTTACATTATAGCCATCCTTGTCAAGTTCAGACTGATTTTCGGGGCGGCGGCTTCGGCTCATCCTCAAATGGCTGATGCGATAGTCGGATGTTTGGTGCCATTGCTGATATTGACCATATTGGAATTGGCCCGAAAGAATTCTCCTGTCGTTGATGGGTATTTAATAGTCAAGCAGCGGATTAAGGCGGCTTCCGAAATAGAGACTGTAAAGGTCGAGACCGCTTCAGAAAATACTTATTCCAAAATGGCAATCAGGATTATGATGTTCACTTTCATCGCCATAGGAATAATTTCATTGGCCTTGTCATTTTTCTTCAAGGGCAATAGTCATTTATTGGCCATTGTCGGAGTGATAATGACGATTTTTCCAAGTATTATACTTTTTGTTCAATATCTTTGTCCGAAAAATAATTTAACAATTAAACAATGTCACAGAAAATCATCACAATCATCGGCTCTGGAATGATGGGCTCCGCTCTTGCCTTCCCGGCAAGCGAAAACGGAAATGAAGTCAGATTGGTGGGAACGCCATTGGATAGGGAAATTATTGACGAATGCCGAAAGTCTGGAAAGCATCCGAAATTTGATAAAACCTTCCCTGAAGGAATAAAATATTATCAATTCGACCAATGGAAGACTGCAGTGGATGGAGCTGATTTCGTAATAGGTGGAGTAAGTTCTTTCGGTGTGGATTGGTTTCTGGATGAGGTACTTTCTTTCTTGGATCCTTCGATTCCTGTCCTTTCGGTAACAAAAGGCCTTGTGAATCTGGAAGATGGAACACTCATCAGTTATCCTGATTATTGGGAGATGGGATTGGCTAAGAAAGGGATTATCAGACAGATATGTGCAATCGGCGGTCCTTGTACTAGCTATGAACTTGTTTTCCACGATCAGACCGAGGTGGCATTCTGCGGCCAGGATTCTGATACTTTGAGAATGATGAAACAAGCAATGGGAACCGATTATTACCATATATCCCTGACAAATGACGTAATCGGCCTTGAGAGCGCAGTGGCCCTTAAGAACGGATACGCTTTGGCTGTGGCTATGACCATCGGATTGGTCAATCGTCATTTCGGCTCCGATGCTGGACTTCACTATAATTCTCAGGCAGGGGCTTTCTATCAGGCTGTCAAGGAGATGCGTTTCCTTTTGGAGATGCAAGGTGCTAGCCGCGATTGTGAGAATATTGGAATAGGAGACCTGTATGTCACCGTCTATGGTGGCAGGACTCGCAAAGTCGGGATACTTCTAGGAGAAGGAAAATCCTACAAAGAAGCATTGGATATTCTTTCAGGGGTCACCCTTGAGAGTCTGGTTGTCGCCAGAAGGGTATATAAGGCAATTGCCAGAAAAGCGGAACTCGGACTCGTGAAATTGTCGCAATTCCCAATGCTATGCCACGTAGCCGCTGTTTTGGATGAGGGCAAGGAGGCGGAACTTCCTTGGAATTCCTTTACTTTTGAATCATTGAAATAACAATTACTGTTTCCTTTTCCGAAGAATGGAAGTTCATTAAAAAAATTCCTATTTTCGCATAGGTATTTTGCAAATCTGCGTGTTCCTAATAACAAGGAGATTTGGCTAATAACATAATGTCATTTTTCGGAAGACACAGACCTGTAGAGGTCAATGATAAGAGTATCAGTGGCTTAGATGGCCGCAACTTCGGGGAAATCTATAATAGGTATTTCCCTGAACTATACCTTTATCTTCGACTGTTCACATAGGATTCCGAGCAGATTCGCGATATAATCCAGGACGTATTCTTGAAATTATTGACCAGGGACCGCAAGGCTGAGGCAATCGGGAATGTCAGGGCGTGGCTGTATTTCTGTGCTAGGAACATTCTTCTAAACGAAATAAGGGATAATACCAACCGAATCAGGCTGATGCGCGAATTGTTCGACGAGCAACCATGGCAGGCTGAAGAAATGTCTCACGAAGAAGTGCAATTGCTAATACTTTTCACTAATGAGGCGATTGAGGCTTTGCCACCCTCTTGCAAAGAAATCTTCAATATGGCCAAGCGTCTGAATATGTCCTACCAACAGATAGCAGAGTCTAAAGGCATATCAGTCAAGACGGTAGGGACCCAAATGGGAATAGCCCTGCACAAAATAAGGGAATACGTAAAAGAAAAAACCAGCAAAATTTGATCGTCTTTCGATTTAGGTATTTTTAGATTCCAGGTGTTCTTATCTTAAAACAAAACAATATGGAATCCATACCCTACGATTTGATAGCCAGATACCTTTTCGGTGAATGCACCAGCGCTGAAAGCCGTGCCCTTGATCAGTGGCGGGGGTCATCAGAAGAAAATGAAAAGGCATTCAGGGATCTTTCCAAGACCTTTGCAGCTTCAGGAGTCAAACCTGACGAAATGAAAGGTGTAAAGGCTGATGCCTTGAAAGGCATTTCACGGAAATTGTCTACGGAAAAGCCGAAGAATCACAATTGGCTTTATGCATTTTACGGAGCCGCCGTAGCCGCTGCCATCTGCTTGGGCGTATATTTCGCCTTTTCCACTCCTGAATCTGGAAATGAATCCAGAGAAGTGGTCGTAAGCACTCTGCCTGGCCAGAAATCCCAAATCAGCCTTCCCGACGGGACCAAAGTATGGCTGAATTCAGGGACGACGATTGCATATTCTTCAGATTACAATCTTCACAACAGGAAAGTCATATTGAAAGAAGGAGAAGCCTTTTTCGATGTGGCCAAATCCGAGAAAAACCAATTCATTCTGGATGCCAATGGTTTGGGCGTTAGAGTATGGGGTACCAAATTCGATGTCAGCCGCTATGCAGCAGATGGAGAATATTCCGTCGTGCTTCAGAGCGGCCATATCGATGTCTTGGATGCCAATCTATCCACTGTTTCAGAGATGCTTCCGGGCCAGAAATACACTATCGACATTGCTTCAGGCAATAGTGACCTATCCTCCTGCGATGTGACCGATGAAGGACTATGGCGTTTCGGAGAATTGAAAATTTCGAGAGAAAATCTTACACAAGTTGCCGGTAAGATGGAAAAATGGTATGGTGTGCGGATTTCCTTGCAAGGCAACAGGTCGGATAATCTTTACTGGATGTCCATCAAGACCGAATCCCTTCGTGAAATGCTAGATCTCATTAACAAAATACCCCCGATCAGATATACGATAAAAGGAAGCAATGTGACAATAACCGAGTGAACTTATACCACAAGATAATTTACTAACCATCAATAACATCTAAAATGAAATTACTAGAGACTGGACGATTATTGACGTGTCTCTTGGTCCTGCTTTCGTTCTCACTGGGAATGAATGCTCAAACGACTCAAAAGAGACTGTCAATCAACGTCAAAGACGGTACCATCCTGGAATGCCTCAGGGCAATCGAAAAACAGACAGATTATGTCTTCATTTTCAATGACACGATCGAAGCAGACAGAAAAGAGAGTTTTCAATGTAACGGCTCCCCACTTTCCGATGTGCTTGACAAAGTATTGAAGCCCAATGGAATAGAATGGGAAATCGTGGGTAGGCAGATAATTCTGCGCAAGACAGCGGCCCCCAAAGAAAAAAGCAGGACCATCACAGGACACGTATGCGACCAAGGAAACAATCCTATTCCTGGGGCGGCAGTTGTGGACAAAGGAACTGGAACAGGGACAATTACGGATATCAATGGCCGCTTTTCGATTGATGCTCCATTTGGGGATCGGTCGTTCGAGATATCAAGCCTTGGATACACATCAAGGGAAATAAAAGTTCCGGCAGGGAAGAACAGCATTGATGTCTTCCTTTCCGATCAGGCAATGTCTCTGGACGCCCTGGTTGTGGTAGGCTATGGCACTCAGAAGAAAGTCAACCTAACCGGGTGCCATTTCCACGGTATCGGCAGACAATATTGCCGACAGGACGGCCCCTACATTGACACATATGCTTCAAGGCAGTGTACCGGGCTTGAACGTCACCACTTCTTCAGGAAGGCCGGGCAACACGGCAAGTATTAACATCAGGGGAATCAACTCCATCAATGGCGGTTCTCCATTGGTATTGGTGGACGGCGTACAAGGCGACCTGTCGCAGATCAACCCTAATGATGTGGACAATATCTCCATCATCAAGGATGCCTCTTCCGCAGCAATCTATGGAGCTAGGGCTTCATTCGGTGTCATTTTGGTGACGACCAAGAGCGGTTCCGCCTCGGACGGCAAGGCTACAGTAAGATACAGCGGACGATATGGCTGGACTGCACCTACCACTTCAACTGATTATGAATCACGTGGTTATTGGTCTGTATACCTCAATGACCTTTTCTTCAAGGCCAATGCAAGTGTCAATTATACTAGATATACCGATGAAGATATGGACCAACTTTGGGCAAGGCGCAACGACAAAGTTGAAAATCCAGACCGTCCGTGGACAGTCATAGACAGACGCAACGGTCAGGACATATATCTTTATTATGCCAATACCGACTGGTATCATTATTTCTTCAAAGACATTAGTCCTACAATGACGCACAACATTTCTCTCAGCGGAGGTGCTAAGGGAATAAAATACTATGTGTCAGGTAATTACGATAGATCGGAAGGAATCTATAGGATGAATACCGATATTGACAATAAGTACAATTTCAGGTCCCATATCTCTTTCGATGTGAACAGTTGGATCAATTTCAGCACTAATACCAGTTTCTATTCTGAAGATTATACCTATCCTGGCACTTCAGGAGTGGACACTGCATTTTCACAGACGGCCCAGCACGCATTGGCAAGTTTCCCTACCCACAATCCGGATGGCAGCAATGTCATTTATACGGCACTTACCAGTTACAATATTGCCAATGGCTATGGTGCAGTGCTTTCAGACGGGAAAGCATCCAACAAGGATATTGACGAACGTTTCACTGAGACGGCTGAATTGACTTTGACCCCGATGAAGGGACTGGAAATCAAAGGCAACTTCACTTATGCAGTGAATTCGGAAACGAATTACAACCGTTTCGCCAATACCAGTTATTCGCAATATCCTGGTACATATCAGACCATAAGCACAGGTAGCCTTTTCGAAGATCATCTTCAAGAGGTCCGCAACCAGGATAGATATTATCAGGCCAATTTCTATGCAACCTATACTAAGACATTCGCTCAAAAGCACAATGTCAAACTCACTGCGGGTTATAACTATGAGACAAAGCGTTACAAGAATGTGAAGGCAGTCGGCTATTACCAGATGACAGAAGATTTGAACGACTTGAACTTGACTGGAACTGGCGCTGATGGCAACAAGAGGACTGACGTATCCGGGGGCCAGAGCGAATATGCTTTGGAAGGTGTTTTCGCAAGGGCCAATTATGACTATGACGGCAAATACCTATTCGAGGCCAGCGGCAGATATGACGGTTCTTCACGTTTCGGATCAGGACACCAGTGGGGCTTCTTCCCTTCTGCTTCCGTGGGCTGGAGAATATCAGAGGAACCATTTTTCAAAAGTTTGAAACCGGCATTCAGCAATCTTAAACTTCGCTATTCATTCGGCCAACTCGGAAATCAGCAAGTTGGTTATTATGATTATATCCGCAAAATTTCGATAAGCAGCCAAACTTATCTATTGGGTGGGACCACAAAACCTACCATCGCTTCCATAGGAGCGCCGGTCGCTTCCAATTTGTCTTGGGAAGTGGCTCAGCATCAGAATCTTGGAATCGATATGTCCTTCTTGAACGGCAAACTTGCATTTACAGGCGAGGCCTACATCAGGGACACCAAGGATATGCTCACAGACGGTATTGCATTGCCGGCAACTTACGGAGCATCTTCCCCTGAAATGAACAGCGCCAATATGAGGACCAGAGGATATGAACTCACTTTGGCTTGGAAAGATGTATTTACATTGGCAGGAAAACCTTTCTCTTATGGGGCGACTGCTGTATATAGCGACTATACAAGTGTCATCACCAAATTCGACAATCCGGACAAGATTTTCGCAAAGACATTTTGGAAAGGGTACAAATGGGGTGACATCTGGGGCTACACCGTAGACGGATACTTCGCTTCAGATGAGGAAGCGGCCAATTACAAGGTTGACCAAACTCTTGTCAATCAGGTGCTTAATGCAGCTGCTGGCTCTGAAAAAGGGCTGCACGCGGGAGACCTCAAATATGTGGATTTGGACGGTGACGGAGTGATCAAGGAAGGGACCGGGGTCAATGATCCAGGCGACAGACGCGTGATTGGTAATTCATTGCCAAGATACAATTACGGTCTCACTCTCGATGCCCAGTGGGAAGGATTCGATTTCTCTATATTTTTTCAAGGAATCGGACATATGGATTGGTATCCACCTGCAAGCGCCATCATTTTCTGGGGACCTTATGTAAGGCCTTATGCCTCATATATTCCTAAGAATTTCTATAGTGAGATATGGACAAAGGAGAATCCTAATGCCTATTTCCCAAGGCCAAGAGGCTATGTGGCAATGAATGCAGCCACTTCGGAACTGGGCCATATCAATACCAAGTATCTGCAGAACATTGGTTACTTGAGACTCAAGAATCTCACTCTGGGATATACCATTCCATCTAAAATCAGTAAGATAGTCGGAATCTCTAAAGCCAGAGCTTATTTCAGCGGAGAGAATTTATTGACTTGGTCTGGAATCCATTCGGATTATATCGATCCGGAGATGGCAATGACAGGAGGGCAGATGAGGATTTACCCTTGGCGTAAGACATATATGTTCGGACTCGATATAACATTCTAAGGAGGAACTGACAATGAGAAAACATATAATATTGGCCATTGTGGCTGTTGCAACACTGCTCTGTTCTTGCAGCGATTTACTGGACAAGCAACCGAAATCCACCCTTTCGCCAGACTCTTTCTTTAAGAATGAGACTGAACTAAAGGCGTATACTAATAAATTTTACACCCTCTTTCCTGGAGAATCTCTCTATCAGGAGGATATTGACAATTTCACCTGCGAACAGTTGCCAGAAGAATTGCGTGGCAAACGTGTGATTCCTGGTAGCGGCGGAGGTTGGTCTTGGGGCACACTCAGGGACATAAATACATTGCTGGAATATTCATCGCAATGCGAAGACAAGGCTGTCCGCACTAAGTATCAGGCCCTTGCCCGTTTCTTCAGGGCTTATTTCTACTTTGAAAAAGTCAAGAGATTCGGAGATGTGCCGTGGTACGACCATCAATTGGGCTCTGCCGATGCAGACCTTTACAAGGCCCGTGATTCTAGGGAATTGATAATGCAGAAAATGATTGAAGACATTGACTTCGCCATTGCCAATCTCCCTTCGACCAAATCGGTCTATACCGTGACCAAGTGGACTGCATTGGCCTTGAAATCCCGCTTCTGCCTTTTCGAAGGTTCTTTCCGCAAATATCACGCTGGGGACGTTTTCCTTTCGACTCTTCCCGCTGATGCTAAGGATTGGAAATGGTATCTGGCCCAGGCTGCAGATGCGTCAAAGACTTTCATTGAAGCCAGCGGCTATTCAATTTACAATGCTGACGGATATTCCAAGAGTTATCTAAATCTTTTCTCAGAGACCGATGCAAATCCTACGGAAGTCATTCTGGCAAGGCAATATTCATTGACACTTGGAGTTAAACATAACGGAACGTTCTATTTCCTTGGAAATTACGGTCAGCCGGGAATGACGTTGAAGTTGTTTGCAAGTTATCTAATGACTGACGGCAGCCGATTCACTGACAAGGCCGGTTGGGAGACAATGCAGTTCGCTCAGGAATGTCAAAATCGTGATCCTAGATTGTCTCAGACCATCAGGACCCCTGGCTACAAGAGAATTGGCGGTACAGTGGAGGAAGCGCCGAATTTCGGAGTTACTGTGACTGGCTATCAGAATTGCAAATTTATGCAAGGGGCCGATTTGGGTGTAGATGCCTACGGATTGTCTTACAACGACTTGATTATTTTCCGTGCAGGAGAAGTCTATCTCAATTATGCAGAGGCTCAGGCTGAACTGGGTACAATAACTCAAGCCGATATAGATATGAGCATCAAGCCGTTACGTGACAGGGTCGGAATGCCGAACTTGAATCTGGAAGCAGCCAACGCCAAGCCTGATCCATTCTTGGAGGCTGCTGCGACTGGCTACCCGAATGTGGACAAGGGCGCCAATAAGGGGGTAATCCTTGAGATACGCCGTGAGCGCTCAATCGAACTTATGGAAGAAGGATTCCGCTATTACGATATGATGCGTTGGAAGGAAGGGAAAGCCTTCACTTACGACTATTACGGAATGTATTTCCCTGGTCTTGGCGAATACGACCTAGACGGGAATGGCACATTGGACGTATGTCTGTATCAAGGTGACAAGCCTGCTTCCAAAGCCAGGAACATACTGAAGGTAGATCAGGATATATTCTTGGAAAACGGCACTTCAGGACGTGTTATGCCGCATAAAGGCGACCCTGGTGTCTGGAATGAAGACAGGGATTATTTGTATCCTATCCCTACCGATGAGAGGTCGCTCACCAATGGCAAGTTGACTCAGAATCCTGGTTGGGACGATGGACTTAAATTTTAAATGATTGACAATATGAAAAAGATTATTTTATATATGTTTGCGGCCTTGTCAGTTTGCTTTTACGCTTGCGGCAAGGATGGCGATTCCTATAATTCCGACATTGCACCTCATCGCAAAAACGGCGATTCTACTGCGGTCAGCACCACTTACCCCAAGGCTCAGGGCTCTTTGAGGTTTGTCCAGTACAATGTAGGAGTATTTTCAAAATATCAGACGAACAGCATTCCCGATGTTGCCAATATATTGAAAGAATTGGATGCGGATGCTGTGTCCCTGAATGAACTTGACAGTTGCAATACCCGTCATAACACTTACCAACTCAGGGACTTAGTCACTGCTCTTGGCGGCGGCTGGAACTATTATTATCTCAGCACCATTGACAATAGGGGCGGGCGTTATGGCATTGGCGCCATTACCCTTGCGGATATTTCTGCAAAATGGGGTGGTTTTCCACCGAAGACAGCGCAAGAGCAGAGAGGCCTTTGCGTGGTGGAAACATCGAAATATGTATTGGCATCGACTCATTTGAACTGGGTGGATCCTACAGTTTCTTCTGCCGAAGCGGCCTGGATTACACAGAAGATGATGGAAAAATATGCTTCGGATAAACGTCTTGTCGTCCTGATGGGCGATTTCAATGCAAGGCCTAACACCCAGACTATCACCGTTATGAAGAAGTCGTGGACTATCGTATCGACCACGGCTTTCAGTACTACTGTTAACGACCAGATGTTCGATTATGTTTTCGTATTGAACAATGGGGTAAAATATTCTGTGACAAACACTAACGTGGCGACTTCCATCGTCAGTGCCAATGTTAAGACTGCTTCGGACCATTTCCCGATTTTCGCTGACATTAAATTCTAACCAACAATTATATGAAAGCAACAAGATTAATATACTCGATTGCTGCGGCGGCTTTATTGCTGTCGTCTTGCAGCGACAATTATGAGGAAAAGTTCGAGAAAATCAATGAAACTGCAGTGCTGAATGTCAATGTGGGCGATGCTTCTGATACTCTTGTGCTTATAGAGCCTATGACTGCCAATATCCTTGTGAGGGTGGAGGCTACCAGGGTGTCTGACAGTCCGTTGACACTTACTTTAGGCGTAGATCCGTCCAAAGTGGATGAATACAATGCTGCGCACGGGACCAATTATACTATTGTCCCTGGAAATGCTTATCAGATATCCGACGGTGTCTGCATTCTACCTAGATACAACACTCTTTCTTCGACATTGAATCTGACTTTGTCTTCTGCCAATGTTTCCGATGAAAAGACTCATATTCTGCCCATTGTGATTTCAAAAGTGGATGGTGCCGAAAATGTAAAGGCTGACTCTTCTGTGGCTTATATTTTCTTCCGTAAAGGTCTGCCTGATGCAAGCAAGGCTTATGTTACAGTCAAGAATATGTCGGCCCTTCAAGAGACCATCAATTCTTGTGCGGCAGGAATGACTGTCCGTGTCGGAGCTGGTACACTTTCAGGGGTGCAGTTGGACTTCAATGAAGGAGTCAATGTCTCTGGTGGCTGGAATTCGGATTTCACAGTTTGCGATCCGACCAAATATCCGACAGTGCTTGATGGCAATGGGGCAGTGGTTCCTATCAGCCAGGCGGGAGATTTCGGAAGGGAGACTGTCATCTCAGGATTGACTGTGAAGAATGGCCGCAGTACGGGTGATGGCGGATGTATAGTGCTGAAGGCCAATGGAGTAATTGATAATTGCATTATCACTGGGGGCAATGCCCAACAGGGAGCAGGCATATTTATCAATGGGGCTGGAATCATTAGGAACAGCACTGTTTCTAACAACACCTCTGTTTCTCACGGAGGCGGTATCTATCTCGCTTCAGGCGCCTCTGCCATCAATTGCGTTGTAGAGAACAATACTTCCGGAGCCAACGGAGGATGAATAAATTGCAACAATTCAGCAAATATCGACAGGTGTATTGTCAGGAACAATACTGCCAATAATGGTGGTGGAATCAGTCTCAGGAGTGCTACTTTCCCTGGAATGTTCCTTGGTAACAGTCTTATCTATGGGAACCATTCGAAGGTTGCAAGCGGTTCAGGACTGCATATGTATGCATCTAGCGCAAGGCCTATTACGGTCTATAATTGTACTATAGCGGACAATGTTAACGATGCGGCCGGTGGCAATGCTTATGGCATCTATTGCAATGACAAGCATATCTGGTTCGTGAACAACATAGTTTATGGCAATAAGACAAGCGGAGACGATACTGGCAACCTCCAAATGTTTATGAATTGTGGAGAGACTACTTTCATTGACGGACCATATCTGCACAACAACGCAGTTACGGCATATGGTATTAATTTCAAGGCCGCCAAGTATACTTCTAAGGATAATATTGACTTGGATGCTGTTCCTTATGGTTCGGACTTTTCTCTTCTGGCAGGTTCTGTCTGCATAAACAAGGGATTGTCCACTTTCGATTGCAATCCTAATTCTTCGGAGAAGAACGCCGAGGGTGCATTGGTGCCTGCATCGATGTCCATTTCTGCAAAAGATCTCGATCTGGCAGGGAATAGTCGAATTTTAGGCTCCGCCACTGATTTGGGATGCTATGAAAAACAATAAAACACACATAATTATGAACAAAAACATTTACATAAGTCCCGAGGCTGCAATGATCGACTTGGACTATGAATTGGCACTGGCCACCAGTTGGCACGATGGGTCCAAAGGATTCAATTCTTTGGATATGGATCAGTTTGATGATATTGATGATTTTGCTTAAAATGTCACTGCTATGAAAAAGATAATAATTCCATTGATAGCGCTTGCTATCGTTTCTTGCGCAAAAGAAGAAAATCGTAGTGATGCTTCTTATGATGGTCCGAAACAGACTATTTCAATTAAAACAAGTTACAATGAAGATACCAAGGCCGTATATAATGATGGCCAAGGTATGAGTTGGACCTCTACGGATGCTACGGAATTGGGTCTGTTGTGTGGAAGCTCTTGGACCCAAGCCACATCTTCTGCAATCGCAGTTGGTACTTCCGATGCGACATTTACTGCGAGTGTCCCGGTAGGAACTACCTCATTTGCTGCATATTACCCTGTGTCGGCAGTATCCGGGGTTTCGGGTTCCGTGGTTACTTTTGCCATACCCAAGGCTCAATCCCAGGCAGTGGCAGGGGCATCTGACGATAAACAGATTATGCTTGTCAGCAAGTCTGTATCTAAATCGGGAGATGCTTTTACGGCCAATATGAAACCGGTTGCTGCATTGGTCCGTTTCGTCCTATATTCTACAGATGAGACTTTGCGTGCGCAATCTGTAACTGCGGTAACTCTCAATGGGACAGATAATATCGCTGGCTCTATGGCTTATGATTTCTCATCTGGTAGTTCCACTCTGACCGGTTCGGCTTCTTCTGTTACGGTAACTCTAAGTACGGCTTACGCTCTTACGAACGCTTCTTCGAAAGATGCCGATGGGACTAAGGGAATATATGCCCAAGTAGCACCTGGCTCTGTAATCAAAGGCTTTACTGTTGAGGCTGCTTCTGGAGCCAAGACTGAATTTACATTTTCTTCTCCTAAAACTATCAAAGGGTCTGGTATAACCAATGTCATTGCCGATCTTTCCAAAGGCGATGCTTATGTTACTGTGTCAGATTTTGCTTATCTACAGGCTACAATCAATGCTTGCCCTGCCGGGGTGACTGTACGTGTAGGTGCAGGAACATTTACGGGAAGCCTTGTACCAAAAGATGGTGTCAATATCTCAGGAGGTTGGGATCCTACGTTTGCTACTTGTGATCCAAGTACTTATGTTACAGTTCTGGACGGTGGCGGATCGGCTGTCGCTCTTTCACAATCGGCTACGTTCACTAATAAGACTACGATTTCCGGACTTACAATCAAGAATGGAAAGAATACGAGTACTACGAGCAATGGCGGATGTGTCGCTCTTCTTGGCGGAGTCGTACTTGACAACTGTAAAGTTACAGGCGGAAGTGCCGCACAAGGGGCAGGTGTGTATATCAATGGCACAAGCACGATACAAAATAGTACCGTTTCTGGAAATACTTCAACATCACACGGAGCAGGAATCTATCTTAACTCTGGAGCCTCGGCCATCAATTGCATTTCAGAGAACAACACCGCTGGCGGCAATGGTGGTGGAATCAATGTGAACGGATATGCAACCATAGATCGTTGCATAGTTCGTGGCAACAAGGCTGTACAAGGTGGAGGAATGAGTGTAAGGAGTTCAAATATAAATGGAATTGTGATTTCGAATTCCTTAATTGCGGGTAACGAGGCGACTTCAGCCGCTGCTTCGGGTATCAATGCTTATAGCAGCGATGGTGGCAAGCCGATAATGATTTACAATTGCACTGTTGCCAATAACAAAGATGATGTATCTGGCACTAATTCTACTGCAATTTATTGCTCGGATCAGAAATTGTATTTTGCGAACAATATTGTCTGGGGCAATACAGTAACTGGCGTTTCCAGTCCTACTCAGGTATTTCTTAATGCCTACGGAGCAAATGGTCCTTATCTTTCGAACAATGCAATTACTACCGGGGGCTTGAAACTTAAGGATACTAGCACAAGTGTAATAGGAGATATAGATTTAACTGCAGCTCCTTTTGATGCAGACTATAAATTGACTTCTTCAACTTGCATCAATGCTGGCGTTACCTCTCTTGCAATCGCAGGAGGCACTTTTACGCTTGATTTGTCCTTCGATCTCGCCGGCAATACCCGTGTTCAAGGCACTGCACCGGATCTCGGTTGCTACGAGAAAGAATAAAGTATTCACCAAGGGCTTCCAACCTTATCGGTTCCAAGCCTGATTTTCTAAGTCTGTGTGTGACAGCCAAATGCCCCGCACAGACTTTTTTGGTGAGCAAGCCAGCGGCTTGCTCACAATACCCCCAACAGAAGTGCTTCAAAGGCCATTGCTGTCAACAGACACCCCAACAGAAGAGCTTCTAGGCCATTGTTGTGAGCAAGGTGCTACCTTGCCTGCAAGCTGTTCTTATTCCCCAAAGAGTATTCTTACCAATTTAGGGACTCATCCTTATTGGCGGAGCCGGATGGAAGTAATTCCACTCGGCTCTTTTATTTTGATGAAGCCGATTTTTTCTTGAACCTGTAATATGTCTTGTAAGACACTCCGTATTTGTTGCATATATCAATGATTTTCATTCCGCTTGCTAGATCCTGTTCCACTTCGTCTTTGTGTTCATTAAGAATTTTTATTTTATCTCCACTCCCTTTTCTCCGACCGATTTTTCCACCCTTTTCTTTGATGACTGCTAATGCTTCTTTCGTCCTTAATGAAATGAGTTTGTGCTCGATTTCTGCTGCCAGTCCGAAAGCAAAACTTAGGACTTTGCTATTGATACTGTCATCAAAAGTGTATCCATCTTTAGTGCTGTAGATTGCAATGTTATTGTCCACGCAGTATTTCATAATGTTCATTACTTCAAGCAGAGTCCTACTAAGACGAGATATCTCGGTCACTATCAAAACGTCACCACCGTGCATCTGCTTTAGTATTTTACCAAGATTGCGTTTGCTCTTATCCGTACTTCCACTGATAGTATCTGTAATCCATTTGTCAATCTTGATGCCATTGCGCTTGGCGTAATGAGTTATTTCACCTCTCTGATTGTCGAGATGCTGGTGCACGGTGCTTACTCTTAGATATGCAATTACCATATCTTTTGTATTTTAATTGCGTAGCTATGACTAATAATTGGCAATAATAGTAAGATGAAAGAATAATTATAGAAACCGGTCAATAAACGATCGTTTCTTGACCAAAATTAATAATATTTTTTCACTAATTCATTATTGCTAAAAAGCGGAGGGTATAACGATAAGGATTATGGGGGATTCAGAAATTTATTTTTTAAAGCCGGAACTCATTGAACAATATCTTAACTACAAGTTTGGAATAGGGGTGGAAAAAGATGAGAAGAAAGCTATGGAATGTCTACTTCAGGCAGCTAAAGCAGGGGATAGTTATGCCATCAAACTTTATTCCAATATTAAACGTAAAAAATCCAAATAATCAATTTTTTTCATATCTTGGGACCAATAAACTCTTTGATTATGAAAACGCTGCCTTTATTTGCATCTTTATTGATGTTGCTTGGTGGCACATCGATCCCGGTTGCCGCCGAGTGTTCATTCCAATTGTCTCCAGTCCCCGTTACTCAGAACAATTCCACAATCACAGGAAGGGTTGTTGATGCCGTTACTGGAAAGCATTTGGTATTTGCATCCATCTCACTTATCAATTCCAGTATTTCGAACGTCACGAACTCGGAAGGGACATTTACTCTCAAAATTCCGTTGTCACGACAGACATCTTCAGACTCTGTCCTTGTAAGCTATATGGGATATAAAAGCACAAAAGTTGCCACCGCAGACTTCAAGGAAGGAAAATCATTGCGAATTTCTTTACTGCCATCGGCTTTTAGCATCGAGGCCCTGCATATCTATCCAAACGACCCTGATGCTATTTTCGATATGGTCTTCTCAAGGAACAATATCCTGAGGAATTTTCCATCGGAGCCAGAGGGTATGCAAGGATTTTATCGCGAAATCATTAAGAAAGGCCGCAAGTTCGGCTCTGTAACCGAGGCCGTGCTGGACATTAGCAAAGCATCATACAAAGGCCTTCAGTCCAGAGACAATGTTGCCATTTCCCTGGGTCGTGCTAGTCATAATTTTTCAATGAAAGATACTGTAATAATGTCTCTGCAAGGTGGCCCATTGTCAAATCTTTCTTTAGATATTGCCAGTGATCCATTTGTCGGAACCACCCTTGATGCTGCACACAAATATTACAATTTCTTTTTTGGCGATCCAGTCGAATTGGACGGGAAAAGCATTTTAGTCATTCATTTCGCACAGAAAGACACATCTGAAATCCTTTATTCTGGGGATTTGTACATCGACAAAGCTACATTGGCCTTGGTGAAGGCTACATTCAGTATGAATGTCGATTATTCCAAATACTCTTGGCGTGAATTCGTAAAACATCTTCCATCAGATGTTTCAGTGAAAGCCGACAGAGCAGACTTTACAGTCAATTACAAGGTGGTTGGGGATAAACTCCGTTTCGATTATTCCCATATCGAGTTGGATTTCAGTGTGAAATATGCAGACAAATGGTTGAGAAGCAAATATTCAGTCGTATCTGAATTGGCCATAACAGAATACAACAATCCCAAAGCTCTCAAGATTCCGCAGGGTCAACGCTTGAGGATGAAGGATGAACTAGGGACCAAGGTAAAAGATTTCTCCAATCCTGATTTCTGGGGGGAATACAATATTATAGAACCTGACGCCTCCCTTCAGTCGGTACTGAAGAAAGTAGTCCGTCAGCTACGCAGACAGGAAAACGACTAGTCTTTCGGGAGGAAGCCTTTTTGAAGCAGGACTTCGGCTATCTGGATGGCGTTTGTGGCGGCACCCTTGCGGATGTTGTCTGACACACACCATAGGTTTAGACCGTATTTCAATGACGGGTCGCGACGGATCCTACCAACGAACACATCATCTTTCCCGAGAGCATAAAGAGGCATCGGATAGATATTGTGTGCAGGATCATCCTGAAGGGTGACCCCTGGCGTGTCGGACATCATCTTCCTTACATCTTCCAGAGTGAAGTCCTTCTCAAACTCCAAGTTGATGGATTCAGAATGGCCCCCGAATACAGGAACTCTCACGGTGGTAGGGGATACCCCTATCGAATCGTCCCTAAGAATCTTATGTGTCTCATTGACCATCTTCATCTCTTCTTTGGTGTATCCGGTCTCAAGGAACTGGTCGATATGGGGCAATATGTTCATATCGATAGGGTAAGGGAATTTGGCCTCGTATTCGCCCCATTTCTTTCCAGCCCTTTCAGCCTCCATCTGCAACATTGCCTTGTGCCCGGCACCTGTAACTGATTGATAAGTAGACACTACTATTCGTCTAATCCTGTATGCCTTGTGCAGAGGTGCAAGAGGCAGGACCATCTGGATGGTCGAGCAGTTAGGATTGGCGATGATGTAATCGTCTTTGGTCAATACATCCGGATTGATTTCCGGGACAATGAGTTTTTTGGTAGGATCCATCCTCCAACAAGAAGAGTTATCCACTACTCGGCAACCGGCTTCTGCGAACTTTGGTGCAAGATCGTGTGATACGCTGGCTCCAGCAGAGAAGATTGCTACGTCAGGTTTTGCTGCAATGGCGTCCGCTGCGCTGATGACAGTATATTCCTTTCCTGCAAATTTAACTTTCTTGCCAATGGATTTCTCGGATGCAACCGGGAATAATTCCGTTACTGGGAAATGCCTTTCCGCAAGCACTTCCAACATTCTTGTGCCCACAAGTCCTGTAGCACCTACAACTGCGACTTTCATATATTATCTGTTTATTTACAATAAAATATCATTCAGCACTCCAGATGCTGTCTGTTTTGCGCCAGCGCCAGCCCCTTGGATTATTAAAGGGGATGGGTAAAAGGCTGTGGTGATGATGGCTGCATTGTCAGTGCCGTTGAGGTTGAATAGAGGATGTCCATTGCCGACCTCCTGAAGCCCCATAGAAGCTTTGAAACTTCCATTGGCTGCACGAACAAGTGTTGCTATGAACCTTAACTTATTGTCCTTGTCAGCAGCGGCCTTATATTGTGCCGCAAAATCTTCTTCGTGTTCAACCAAGTGGCAGTAGAAATCCTCCACATTCCCTTTGAAGAATTCCGGTACAATCAATGCCTTATTGTCAATATCGCTTTCCTCCAGCGGTACCCCAGCTTCTCTGCTGATAATAAGTAACTTGCGAAGGACATCCCTGCCACTGAGATCCAGCCGTGGATCCGGTTCCGTGTATCCTCTGGCTTGAGCATCCTTAACGATTGCGGCAAATGTCTTACCATCTTCGCCACCTTTGTACGTGCTGAAAAGATAGTTCAATGTTCCTGACAATACAGCCTCGATGCTATTGATTTCGTCTCCTGCATTTATCTCACGGGCAATGCTTTCCAGGATAGGAAGGGCCGCCCCGACTGTGGTCTCGTACCTCAGTGAAACTCTATTCTCAATGGCCGTAGCCTTGATCTTTGCATATTGCTCATAAGGGGCGGCGAATGGAATTTTGTTGCAAGCCACTACCGAATACCCGTTTTTCAGAAGACTCTGATATTTGTAGGATATGTCCGAACTTGCCGTGCAATCCACGAAAATCGAATTCTGCAGCGAGATATTTGCCATTTCCTCGAAATATGCCTCATCCGAAGCGTCGTTGCCATTCTCCAGCAATGAAGGTACATCGGCGAATTTGATACCCTCCGTGTCCACCACATATTTGCGGCTGTTTGAGATTCCTGCAAGGTGTATTCTCTTCCCGGTATGCGCAGCGATAGCATCTCTATTGTCCTTGAGTATTTCAATAAGAGCCTTGCCTACAGTACCATACCCTGCAACGAAAATATTGATTTCCTTATGGTGGGATTTCTCGAAGAACTCATTGTGGATGCAGCGGATGGCGGCATTAGCATCATTCGAGGCCACGATGACGGAGATGTTCCTTTCAGAAGAGCCTTGAGCAACAGCTCTGATTCCGATGCTTCGGCGGCCAAGGGCATCAAGCATACGCCCAGTCGTGCCTCTTTGGCTGAACAAGTCGTTCCCGACCAGGCAGACGATTGAAAAGCCTTTCTCCACTTTCAACGGATTCAACTTCCCGAGAGAGATTTCGTAAGCAAAACACCTGTCAGTGGCTTCCTTGGCCTTAGAAGCATCTTTCTCAGAGACAGCCACACACATAGTGTTCACAGAAGAAGCCTGTGTGATAAGTATCACGCTGATATCATTCTCGCTGAGGGTCTGGAAAAGTCTTGTGGAGAATCCAGGCACTCCCACCATGCCGCCACCTTCCAAAGAGAGCAGGGCAATATTGTCGGAATTCGAAATCCCTATGAGTTGAGTCTTGCCTTTTGGTGGATTCTGCTCAATCAAAGTTCCCTCTGCCGAAGTGTCGAACGTACATTTTACATATATTGGAATATGCTGAGCTACAACAGGTTGGATGGTAGGAGGATAAATAACCTTAGCCCCGAAATGAGACAATTCGAGAGCTGCCCTGTATGAAATATTGTGTATCGGTTGTGCCTCCGGAACTATCTTTGGATTTGCCGTCATCATTCCCGGAACATCTTTCCAGGTCTCCAAAGCTCTGGCTTTGCTGCCTACTGCATATAGCGATGCGGAATAATCAGATCCGCCGCGGCCAAGAGTCGTCATCCTTTCCTTGTCATCAGAAGCAATGAACCCTGGCACCACGAACAATGTCTTAATCGGGTTCGACTCGATCATCTTTTCTACATTCGCATAAGTTGTTTCCTTATCTACTACGTTCTTACCTCTTTCCAGATGAGTCTTTATTATCTCCCTTGAGTCCACCCAAAGAGTTGATATTCCTATAGATGCAAGTTTTGTGGCCAATATCCTTGTGGACAGAAGTTCACCGCTGCCTTGGATGGCGTCGAGGCTGGTGCTGCTGAGTTCCCCAAGCAGGCAGACTCCTTGGGCAATGCCTTTGAGATACTCGAATGTATTGTCACAGGCCTGAATAGATTCCTTGTGCTTTTCTGCAGGAAGCATTTCGGTTATGATCTTGTGATGCTTTTCCTGAAGTTCCCCTATCAGGGTTTTGTAGCTTTCGTCCTTGGCTGCAGCAAGATTGCCAATCTTTATCAATGTGTCAGTGCAACCACTTATGGCTGAGCCGACTACGATTGTGCGATCCCGTTCAACAGCCTTTTTGATTATTTCCACCGATTTGGACATATTCTCGGCGTTGGCAACCGAAGTGCCGCCGAATTTTAAAACTTGCATAAGTTATAATATTTTCAAAATAGGTTCCAGTAAATTTGTAAGTTGCTTTGTTTCAAGTAGAAATCCATCGTGACCAAAGTGAGATGTGATTTTGTAGTATTTCGCGCCTTGTATCATCGGTGCCCATTCCTCAATTTCGCAAGGCGGAAAGATGAGGTCGGTGTCGATGGAAACTACTATTGACTTAGCCTTGATTTGGGCCAATGCCTTCTCGATTCCGCCCCTGCCTCTGCCAATATTGCTGCTGTCAACCGAATATGAGAGGTACCAATAAGAATAGGCGTCGAATCTTGACACTAGTTTGTCACCTTGATGGTGCTGATATCTGCATACTTTGTCGGCAAAAAGAGTGTCATCGCTGTCTTCCTTTTGTTTCATATTGTATCCTTCCGAACACCTATATGACATAAGTGCAATTGCTCTGGCACCTTTGAGGGCTTCTTTTCCTCCATTCAGGTCTTTGCAGGCGCGGAATGTCTGATCTGCTTCCAGTGTCATCCTCTGACATTCTTCAAAAGCTGTCAGCCAAGGAGAAACTCTTGCTCCCGTTGCCATATAGGCTGCGTGTTTGATGATATCAGGTTTCATTACCGACCATTCCAGCGCTTGGAAGCCTCCGATGGACGAGCCAATGAGAAGGTCTATATGCTTGATTCCAAGGCTTTCCCTTACTAAGTCGAGGGCTCTGACAATATCTCTGACTGTCACTTTCGGGAAGTCGAAGAAATATGGACGGCCGGTTTTCGGGTCGATTGAGGATGGGCCGCTGGAACCATAGCAGGACCCAAGCATATTTCCGCAAATGATAAAATATTTGTCCGTATCCAGCAGTTTTCCCGGTCCGACCAATTCTGGCCACCAGTCCTGCGCATCGGAGTTGGCTGTCAAGGCGTGGCATATCCATATCACTTTCCTTTCGTCTCCAGCCTCGTAAGGTTTTGGAGATGTGTGATATGCCACCTGGAGATTTTCAATGCTTCCTCCTGCTTCGAACTCGAACGGCCCTGTATGTTTGTATAAATGTTGAATCATAAATTTGCTTAATGTCCGCGCACGATGAATGCGCGAAAGGTCAAAAAACTATTATTATATTAATGGGTACGAAAAATATGAATGCATCTTAGCGATGCATTCGAGTGGACATCATAGATATGTATGAAGATTTCATCATATTCGATGGCAAATATATCTAAACAATCTAAAATATCAAAATCCTAATGAAATATATTCCCGCATTGTCAAAATGCAAAAAAATCAAATAATGTTTGGCATTGAAATATTAAAGCACTATATTTGTCTTTGTGTGTACGTGCACAATGAAGAATAACCCACTCATAGAGCACTGAAACGTGAAATAAGACTGGCTGATGCATTTCATACACAATTGCAAAATTTAAGTAACACTACCTAATACTTGCATCCTGATATTTATTTTGACCCTATTTAACTATTAATTACTAAACAACTATTTATGGGAAAAAGATTTTTAGTCTTTGTGCTTGCACTCATCATCTTTGGTGTGCAGGCCTTCGCCCAATCCACTGTTTCCGGTAAGGTTACAGATGAATCCGGTGAACCTCTCGTCGGCGTCTATGTCCTCGTCAAGGGAACAACAACCGGCACAACGACGAACCTTGATGGCTTCTGGACACTTCCAGGCGTCAAATCCGGTTACGTGTTGGAATTCTCTAGCATCGGCTATGCTACACAGACTGCTACTGTCGGTTCTAGCAAGACGATCAATGTTGTCCTGAAAAACGACAATCTGTTTCTTGACGATGTAGTGGTCGTAGGCTACGGCGCTACCAAACGTAAGGACCTCACTGGTGCACTTACCCAGATTGACAACAAACTTCTCGCTTCGCAGAATACATCTTCTGCCACAAAAGCTCTCGAAGGTGCCGTACCTGGTTTGGTATATGCAGCAGTCGATGGACAGCCTGGTACTGATGCCGGACTTCGTGTCAGAGGTCTAGGCTCCACAAGCGCCAACTATTCAGACGCTTTGGTCATCATCGATAATGTACCTGCACAAGGCAGCAACCCATTATCACAGTTGAACTCTCAGGATATCGCTTCCATCACAGTCCTCAAGGATGCAGCTTCTACAGCCATCTACGGATCACGTGGTGCGAACGGTGTCATCCTCGTTACTACCAGAACAGGTGCTTCTGGCAAGACTCACGTAAGTTTCCAGGCACGTGCAGGTTGGAATACAGTTGGCGCATACAAGATGGGCCAGGTCGACAAGGCCTCAGGAATCTATGAGTATGTATGGCAGTCCATCTACAACTCATATCGTTATGGTGCAGGTGGGACAAACGGTCCTGTTCTCGATAAAACCACAGGCGAATACACCACCAACGTAAAGAATCCTAATGTAAGCGATTCTGAAGCTGCAGCTTTCGCAAGCCAGCACCTTTTCGACTACAACGGATCCACGACGAGCTTCGGCCGCAACACATTGGGTAACTATATGGCTTACAGTGTTCCTGGTGCAACTTATACTCCTGATGGAACATCTTCTTCATCCAGTGCAGCGATGTCAGGCGCTTACCTTGTAGGCACAGACGGCAAGATCAACCCTGATGCCACTCTTCTTTATGATGACACCTATGCAGACGCCCTACTTAAGACAGGATTCCGTCAGCAGTACGATATCTCTGCAAGTGGTGGAACGGACAAGGAAGATCATTACTTTTCTCTCGGTTATTTGACAGATCCTTCTTACGTTCCGAATTCAACATTCAAACGTATCACTGGCCGTGCCAATGTAAATGCAAACCTCTTCAAATGGTTGAAAGTTGGTACCAATATCGGTTACACCAGATCCAAGACCAATTATCAGGGAACGTATTGGGCCAATCGTAACTCTGGTTCAAATGCCGGTAGTATCACACGTTATGTAAACGGACATACTCCTATCATCCCATTCTATGCTCACGATGCTGAAGGCAATTTCATTTATGATGCAAATGGTGATAAGATTCGCAACTATAGGTCAAATTCGACTTATTCTCCTTTCGGACAGACAGATGTCAACTACAGTACAAACGATATCCTTTATGCACTAAAACACGATGTGCGCGAGGATTTGACAAACACGTTGAACACTCGTTCATATATCGAGATTCCTTTCCTCGAGCACTTTACATACAGAACTGATCTTGCTTATGATAAGATCAACGATATGTATACTGTTTACTACAATGGTACAACTGGCAGGGCTGCTGGTATCGGCGGTATGTTTGGTAAGAGATCTTATGATACACAATCAATCAATCTTCAGGATCGTTTGACTTATGTTCAGGATTTCGGGAAACATCACGTTGATGCCCTCGCATTGTATGAGGATAGCGACTGGGAGCAGCAGCAGGTCAGCTGGGGTTCAACTGATGAATTCATCCCAGGCTTCTTAGCAGCTGGTAACTTCGTAGGACGTTATATCGGTGCAGGTTCCGCACCTACACCAGGTTATGGTCACGATATCGAAAGAATGAAATCCTGGTTGGGTCGTGCAAACTACATCTATGCTGACAAGTATTACTTCTCCGGATCCATACGTAGAGATGGTTCTTCCAAGTTCAGAAAAGACAACCGCTGGGGCACCTTCTGGTCTCTGGGTGCAGGCTGGCGCTTCACTGAAGAGTCTTTCGTAAAGGATCTCAATTGGGCTTGGCTTAACAATGGTAAACTTCGTGCCAGCTATGGTCTTATAGGTAACCAGAACGGTATCGGCCGTTATCAGACCTATCGTACTTGGGGATACAGCACAGCATACAAGCAGACAACTGGTGGTAATGGTACTCCTACAGGAACAGATTACAGACTCTCAATGGGTGGTCTTGTAAATACAGCCCTTACTTGGGAGAAAACAAACACCTTCGATGTCGGTCTAGATTTGACAGTGCTTGATCGTATCGATATGACATTGGATTATTATAATCGTGTTACTGGCAACTCTCAGTTCGCTCAGCCTCAGTCATATCTTGCAGTCGGTCAGGCTACACTTCCACGCAATATCGCCGAGATCACAAACCGTGGTATTGAAATCGATATCAATGCAGACATCATCAGGAACACTGATTGGAGATGGAATGTAGCATTCAATGCTTCACATTACACAACCAAACTTACAGACCTTCCATCAGACGCAATTCCTGCACATGTTGACGGACTTCCTGACGGGACTTGGGAGGACAATGCAGGTGCTTGGAGTTCTGCCGGAGGTGCTCAGCAGTCTGCCAATGTATACCTTCGCGGTGTTGGCAAAGATTGGTATAATCTATATATGTTCAGATATGCCGGTGTTGATGAGAACACAGGTCTTCCAATGTATTGGCACAGAGTTTCCGAGGCTGATCATACAGCAGGAAAATATACGGATACGAAAGTCGGTGGTAAAGTTAAGACGAACAATTATGCAAATGCATCCAAGTTCGAAGTCGGCAGTGCACTTCCTGATCTCGTAGGTGGTTTCAATACCAGCCTCAGATATAAGAATTGGGATTTGAGTGCTCAGTTCGCATATCAGCTTGGTGGCAAGTTCTATAGCCGTAACTACGCTGAATATCTTTACAATGTAGTTGATGCTCAGTCATACAGAATGATGTTCGTTTCAACAGAAGTTAAAGACCATACCTGGCTTCCTGAACGTACTGGGACCAAATTCCCAATGCAGTGGTATCCGGCAGGCAACACATCTTACTTCGCTGGTACATCTACCAATGGCGGCAACTGGAACTTCACTGACGAGGCTTTGTTCAGCGCTTCATATCTGCGTCTGAAGAACGTCACCGTTGGTTATACCGCACCTAAGGTGCTCATTGCCAAACTTGGTCTTGCAAATATTGTTAGCAGTTTGAGGTTCTTTGCTTCAGCAGACAATATGTTCCTGCTCTCAGCAGCAAAGGCTGTTGATCCTTCTATGTCAGTTTCCGGTGGTTACAATGACGTGGACTCCTATACCTTCCCTAATATGCGTACATACACAGTCGGTATCAATTTGGATTTTTAGTCAAGTAACTTTAGAATCATTTATTATATGAAAAAGATTATATATACTTTTGCCGCAATTTTGGCAATCACATTCGTGAACTCCTGCCAGACTCTTGAAGTGGCACCTCCGAACAACATCACTGATGAACAGATTCAGGCGATGCTTGCGGGAGGGGACGAATCAGTGCAGGCACTGATTCTCAATGTCGTAGGGTCCGGTCTTGAAGGGAACTTCAATAAAGGTGGCGTTTACTGGGCTGGATATTCAGATGATAATTTAACAACCGAGGCGGATCAGGAATTCTCAATGAATCTGAGAGGCAATGATGTCGTTCTTGGTACTCAGGCTGCTTCCACAGGTTCTCACCACGCAACCGCTTATGAGCTTATACCTACTTTCCGCCAGACACTTAATACCTATTCTTATTATTTGCTTCCGGCATACATCCTTACTTCTGCTAACAAAGCATTGCTTTACCTCACACCAGAGGCAGCCGCTTCTGGAGACTCTCCTAAGAAATACCGTGGTCAGGCTCTTGCTTGCCGTGCCTATGCTTATATGCTCCTTATGGAACGTTTCCAGCCAGCGTATACAAATGGTGGCAAGGATGGTAAAGGAATGCCTATCTATAAAGCTTATGACATCAATTCTCCTGCAGTGATTTCTTCTGCAACCGATACTTATAAATTCATCCTTGATGAACTTAAAGAGGCTGTCGCTGATTTGACGACTACAGGATATACTGATTCTCCTAAGGATATAGATCTGGGAGTTGCACAGTTTCTACTCGCAAGAGCTGCTTTGTGGGCTGGTGATTGGCAGACTTGTATCGATGCTGCTTCAGCATTGACCGCTAAGTATCCTACATTCATCGCTGAGAAATACTATGGTGCAAAGAATGCTGATTTCACAGCATATTGCGCTGGTACAAAGGATCTCAAATCCGAGGACAATGCATTCATTACCTTGGATAATAATCCTGAGGTTATTATGGGCTTTGTCAATGGAGATGGTTCCAGCACATATCTTAACGGTGACAGGAATGTCTTCGTAAACGGTTATGCAGGTTCAGGCGAAGAGGCTCCTCGTATCGACAATAGGCTTTATTCCCTTATTGATGCTAATGATTTCCGCAAGGACAATTATTCTACAACTACTGCAAACTACACATATATCACCAATGCTGCAAAGAATGAGGTGACCAAGACGATTCCTGAGATGTCCAATCTTAAATTTGCCGCTACTTTCTGCAAAGGGACATCTGCACGTAACCACGAGCAGACGTGCGACAATGTCATATTCCGTGCATCCGAAGCGTACTTGATGCTTGCTGAGGCCTATGCTCAGAATGGTCAGGATGGTCTTGCAAAGTCCACTCTTAATAAACTTCTTGCTGCCCGTACAAAGGCAGGTGCCACAACGCTTACTTGTGACAATTATGCAAGTATGAAAGGTATGACAGCCCTTCAGATGGTCGAACTTCAGTCTCGTATCGAGTTATGGTGTGAAGGCGGACGTGAGTATTTCAATAACAAACGTTGGGGTATTGCTGTCAACCGTACTAGTTCTACAGTTCATTATTACAAAGATCCATTGACAGTCGAAGATATGACTTTGGAGATGTGCGCAGAGGAAACCTCTAAGAATCCAAACTGGTCTAAGTAATTATCTTAATATTATTTGAAAATGAAAATAAGAAATATATTTCTAAGTTTTCTTGCCATCGCTTCATTGGCTTTCGCTACATCTTGCAGCAATGATGAGAAGGACTTTACAAATTCCACAGGCATCACACTTAGCAAAAGCACTTTGACTATGCTTCCTGGTGATGTAACCGAACTTACAGCCACTATTGCTCCTGACAATGCCACTAGCAAATATATGATGTGGTCTTCTTCCAATGCGAAGGTTGCTTCAGTCGACAATTTTGGTAAAGTTTGCGCTCTTACCCCAGGTAAGACCACTCTCACCGTCAAAGCTGTCGCTGGCAAATTCACTGCGACTTGCGAAGTTACTGTCAATCCTATCAGGGTTACGGGAGTCTCTTTTGCAAAGCCTTCTGTTGATGTCAGCGAGGGTGAATCAGTTACTCTTGCCGCTACAGTGGCTCCAGCAAATGCTACAGATCAGACTGTTACTTGGGCTTCATCGAATACAGATGCTGCTACTGTTGACAAGACTGGAAAAGTTACAGGAAAATCAGAAGGTAAAACAACTATCACTGTTACAACAACTGACGGTGCCAAAACCGCCACTTGCACTGTAAATGTGAAGGTATATGTTCCTACTACTGCTGAAACTGTAGATCTTTGGAAGAATGATGCTGCCGGATATCGTGGAATTTTGGGTGGAGCAACAGCGAAGACTCAAGATTTTTTGACCTATGCCGATGGTGTAGTTCGTTGGTCTGCCAATACGACAGGCTCTCCTCGTACAGCCACTATGGAATTCTCAACAGGTTCCAAGATTACTGTTACTCAGGTAGTACCTGCTGATTTCAAGGGTAGTTATTCTCTCAAGTCCAAGATTTTCTCTTCGAATTCCTATGTCGCAAAAGGTGATCCAGGGTCTAATGACATGATCGTTATTGGTGCTCCTGTTCTTGGTGAGACTTTGAAGGATGTAGATGGCAAGGAATACACAAACCAGATAGGTGTCAAAGGTCTTTATTATGATGCTGTTATGGATGCTACAGTTGTTATCGACTATACAGCAAAGACAGCCAAGGTAGGTATGTTCCTCGATGCCCGTAACAATGCTCAAAAAGTTGCTAATGGTGTAACTGGATACAATTATGCCTGCTTCCTCCCTGGTATGGGATCCGGTACAGGCAATACTTGGGCTTCTCCTTGGAATTTTGTTCAGCCGGAACTTGGCAAGGATCAGGATTACACTTGGCTTTGGTTTAATGTCACTGATTTCTTCACAACATTCACCTATGATCCGAATGTGGCGATGCAGTCTCTTAATACGGATCTTGCTGGGTCGGCAAAGCAGATTTGTGCAATTACAGTTGCTGTGTCTAAGTCAAATAATGTAACTGTTGATGATGTAAGAACTTCTTGGGATGTCGTATATCAAGGTAATAAATATACCGCAAGTTCAGGAATCGTGTTCAAAAAGAAATAGTTTTATTAATTAGTTGATTAATATGTAAAAGGAGCCTGTACCACATTCGGTACAGGCTCTTTTTTATTATCAGGATTGATATAATTATATGCCACTACTATTTATTTTTAATAAGGATGGAATGGGTGTTGGCTCCAGTGGTGTCGAAGGTATTGATGTTGATCTCAGAGGCGTTGGCAGAGACTTCCATACGCTCAAGTTTATTATTCACAACTACAGGGAAATTGGCATTGGACATCCCACAACCTTTTTCATCGAAGCGCCATTCGTGAAGATGACCGCAAATCATTACGTCGATATTGGCCTTATTCAGGACCGGGACGAAATAGTTGCAGACGTTGAGATTCCCGTGCCATCCTTTCGTTTCAGGAGGAATGTGGCTGAATACTATCCTGACTTTTGCGTCCTTGAATTCTTTTGAAGCGACAACATCTTTTAGCCATTGAGCTTCTTGTTCGAGGTATGGGTCTGTAATTAGACCTCCATTGTACTCTATATCATTGTCCGGCTTATCTTCGCAACTGTCAAGAGCAATGAAAAAGTATTTGCCCATTTTGAAAGTATAATATGGCTTGTCTGTGGGGGTGTCGAAATAATCAATCCAATGGATGGCATCCGGGCCGCGGAGTTCGTGATTGCCTCTTGCTACGAATAGCGGTGTCTCACCTTTGAGATTCTTTGCCGCCGTCTTAAGGAATTTGTCCACAATCCTGTCTTGGGTGATTAGGCTGCTGGTCATATCTCCGTTGAGATATACGAAATCGGGCTTGTCATTAGAACCAGCCATCAAGATATTGAATAGTGAGTCATTCTCGTGAATATCGTTGTAGACATCGAAACGGACTGTGTCATAAGCATCGCTGAAAGTTTTTGTCTTATACGGCTCTTGTTCGAAAACTTCGCTGCCACTAGGCCGTACATATACTGCTCTTCCAGACTTTTCGAAAGAATCCACTCCTTTCATCATTATGCGATATCTGTATGATGTGCCTGGTTTTAGCCCTGTCACCCTGATCTTGTGGATTTTGCCGATAGGTTGGACTCCATAGCCACGAAGATCGTAGTATTTGTCCCGGTCTTTGTTGTAGAAATGGGTCCCGTCATCAGGGGCGACTTCCACCCACGCAATTGCATTCATATTGGTCTCCCAAACAACGGAAAAACCATTTTCTGACACGTTCTGTACATAAGGCCCGCAAGTGATTTTTGCTGAGGCTTTTGGCGCTGGAGTAGAGGCTTGTGCCTGCGTCTGGGCAAAAGCCGTTATTGCCAAACTGATGGAAAGTAGGAAGGATAATAATTTCTTCATTATAATTTAACGATATCTGATTTATAAATGATATGATAGTCTTTGCTGTCTGCGTCCAAAACGAAGACTTGGTACTTCTCGCCACCGGGATAGACTCTGACGACGATATGCCCCCAAGGCTTGAAATTGCTCCAAAGATCTTCTCCTAATTTCTTGCGAGGGGCATCAACGGTTATGTAGTAATCCCTGTCTCCTCCCCATACTTGATGGTCGACAATTCTAGCCATAGTGGTGGGTACTGGATGATTGTTGCTCCTGGCATCGATAATAATCACTTGAGGGCATAAATCCTTAAGGAAGAATGGATTGCAAGTATCGTAATAGCCGTGGTGGTTGGCTTTCAGCACTGTGACCTTCCCACAAACTTTACCTACTTGTGATTCGAAATCCCTTTCCATTGATTTGAATATCGGCCAGTTGTTTCCTGAAAGGTCGCCACCATTGAAATATGCAAATTTCCCATAGGTCAATTTGATGGCGCAAGAGTTCATATTTTCGTCGAATAGGGTAGTGTCCCCACTGTACATCCTTTTGGAATTCAAGCCATTGCCTGTCCATACTTGTCCGTTGGCGGCAAGATTCCTGATTTCGAAGATGTCCGAATATGCTTTAGGGTCGTGGAGCATTGTGAATTGCTCTGTGCTCCCTACTTGAAATTTCTCCATCTTCGTGCCTTGGGATTTCTGATAGTCGATAAACTTGAAATATTCTGGCATAAAGCCTTTATTGGCATTGAGGACATTCTTTTGGGTAGGGAAGTCATAATTAGGGTAACCTCTGTCCACGTATTTATTGAAATGAATAAGCTCTCCCATTTCTGTCATACCTGAAAGTCCGTAGCCGTGGGTGCCTGGCAACATTTTCACAAGACAACCCATATGGTCGTTATGGAAGTGAGTCAAGAGGGCATAGTCCAGATTCTTACCATCGGGAAGCTGAGACATAAAGTGTTGCATATAAGTGGCTTGCCACTCTGCTGTGCTTTTGGTTGAGTCGGGATGCTGCTTATTCCTGCCATTGTCCCCGGCATCGATCATCATAGTGGTCCCGTCTGGCATTATTATGAAGGCGGCATCACCTGTACCTGTCGATATGGTATGGATGTCCAAATAACCTTTTTGCCAATCAGGTAGATAACCCTTGGCTTTTGAAGCCTTTTGGGCATTTGCGCTCCAGCAGAAAAGCATCATCCCCGCCAGAAGCAGATAGAAATACAATATCCTTTTCATTTTTGTATCTTTTTTTTCAAAGATAGCATATTTCAAGCAAATATTTTATGGGCTGAAAACGTGCCTAAGGGTTGAGATCTTCATAGCCAAGCCATCCGTGGCTATTGGGAAACAGATTTTTATAACTATATATTCTAACATATCCAGAAGGCATCTGGTAATATGGAGTTAAGTTGATAGCATCAATTCCATTGGAACGTATCTGATACCAAACTTCATACAAGGACCTATAGGCGTTCACGGCAGCCAAAGACCAGGTACTATAGCCAATTTCGCCAAGTCTTGAATCTATTGAATATGCTTCTGTAGAAGGGGTGGTAGCAAACCAAGTATTACTATTCATACTCCCATAGATGGTTGGCAATGTAACTCCTGAGACATACCCGGAATATCTATAGTAGACCCCAGCGTGTGAACTTGTGTACCTAATATCGGCACATACAGCGACCCAAGCCCAAATGGTAATACCATAATAGTCGGAAGTGGCGATTTCATTGGAATATGAATTGGTCACCTTTCCTACTGCGTGGCATTGTCCTGCAGGAGTAGGGGTGTCATCATCATAGGAGAAGACGAAATTGAGATTCGTACCATCGTAATTGACAGTTGAATTGGCAAATTCTACATTGGCGGAATTGTACAGTTTCCAAATGGAATTATCCGTTTGACAGGTAACAGGCAAAGAAACAGAGGCGTTATATGCACTTCCGAGTCTGGACTTGTCATCTATTGTCCCGAGATTAGTCCCGGCAGTAGGGAAAGGATTAAGAATAATCAAAGGAACGGAAGCGGCAGCGATACCGATTTCAGCATTGGATGGAGTAGCAGTGGCGGCATATACCTCATTGTCCCCATAGTAGGTATCGATTACTTCATCCAAAGTGCTGTCGTAGAACAACTTGACATAATAGGCATATCCAGATTGTCCCACGAAATTGAAATCGTATTGATTATCCAGACCATAAACCAAATTCAAGTAAGTGTTATATGTGGCTTGGTCATAAGTGGCAGCATCAATATAAAGCAGATTGTTGTCCAAGTCGAAATAATGTGCTTCGACAGAGGTGGCCGTACCGCTGACATAAAGATTGTAAGAAGCATCTTCGAATTTCAATATCGGAGCCTTAATATTTACATTGACTGCCACGGTGCTATAGCCAGTGGCTGATATGTATATGGTTGCAGTCCCAGCTTTCTTGCCAATTACTGTGTAATTCAAGTTGTCAGTGGCCACTAGGGAAAGATTCTCGTTCGATAGCACGGTGCTTCCGTTTGCCAACGAGGCCTTATGTCCAGGGAGATTGGCTATTTCAAGATTCCCTTTCTGGGCAATGTATTCAGGAGCGGAAAGAGTATAAGGTATACCCTCTCTGGTGATATTGGGCGTGACCTTCCAAGAGACTTGATTAAGACCATTTTCCGTTACTGTCAGAATGATCCCATTGTCAGTATTTCTATAAACGTTGAAGTCCGAGCAGTTGTCCTGACCCAGATAAAGTCTGTAAGTCACGGTGCCTGTAGGGCTACCACTGCCTTGAAATTCAGTCCCGACTTCTAGATAAGTGCAAATATCCTTCTTCGCCGGAATGTAGTCTGGGACCTTTCGCCATTGGTCTGTATTGCCAGGCAGCAGCAATCCTTGGCAATTTTCCAACATATAGAAAGATGCTGTATTGCCAGCATTGAGAGAGATTAAGTCAGCGGCTGTGGCATAATCCCCATTGGCAACAGTAGTTGCTGCACTATTGGTTGCAAACGGCTTGTAATCCAAAGGGCTTTGTTTCAAGCAAAGAGAAGTCACTTTTAGTCTGGGCATTGCAGAATTGTCAATACGAAAATTGATCTTTGAGGCCATCCTGATAAGTGTAAGGGTAATTGGCTCCATACCAGGGGACACTTGGATGTCTGTCATAGAGCAAGCCATAGGAATCCCGTTGTTAAGGTCATTCAGTTGACTAATTTGGCAAGAAAACGAAGGAATGCCGGATTCATAGACTGGAGCATCCTTTTCACCTGTATTTGCAATGGCATATATGTCGTAAGCGTATCCTGTGAGGAGTTTCATATTCAATGACGAAACATCTTCGGTATAATACTGAGTTAATAAGTTACCATTGCGATAAGCAAATATGTTAATGTTATTGACAATATTGTCGTTAGCAGAGAGTGCTGACTTAGGCAAAATCTGTGATAAGTTGAATTGAACAGATACTTCATTGTGCGAACCTGGGCATCCAGGGACTTCTTGCTTTGAACATCCCGCAAGAAGCATAAAGATTGACATAAATGATAAATACAGTTTTTTCATTTCAATGAGGATTATATTGTAATAGTCTGAGTGGCTCCTGTTGTCCTATCCGCAATAGTAAGTGACCCTGTGACAAACTGTTTTGAAACGGGAATATCAGGGCTTAAGGAGCCAGGAACTGTGATTGTAAGTTCTGAAATCGTATAAGTCTTGTTACTCTGGATGATAGGAATAGATACAGGATAGTAATACGTCGTCCCATCCAGAGAGGCCTCGACGACGAGACGGGTATATCTGGAACTCCAGGTCGCAGATTGAGAATCTGTGGCGTGTGTGTTGGGATACACATAGAAATAATGAGGAGTTTCATAACTTCCGCCATAAGCGATTGTGCCTCCGCTAACCACGTCATACAAAAGTGGATTGGCAGATGAATAAACGTAAGCCATCTTGTTATACCAAGTCCTCCCTGCGACTGGATCATCTCCGAGAATGCCATAATTGTTATCGCTAGCGACATTTATAACGTATATTTTATTGATAGTAAATACTTTGGACTGAAAGTTAGGGGCTTCGAGAGCATTGGTTATTTTTAAGATTGCCAGCCTGGCAACAATCCTGATTATAGGGATGGTTATGACTGACACTCCAGAGATAGTTGAACTGACATTGCCAACCATAACAAGATTCGTAAGGCTATTATCTGTAAGATAGGTGAACTTAGAAATAAGTTCATATTTGGTCTTGACAGAAGAAAGTGACGGAGCATTTACCACGGCAAAAATATCCCTGGGACCTGTGGTGCAGGAAAGCGATAGGGAAGAATTAGAGCCCGCAGCATAGGCATCCAGGACTCCATTCGAGCGGAAAACAAGTACTTGCAAAGTATTAATAATGGTCTCATTAGCCAGATTCTCCGCTTTCGTGCTTGTCCTATTGTCTGCATTGACGGTGAGAGTTACAGTTCTTGTTTCGGGAATGGCAAGCCCGATTTCATCCTTCAAGCAAGAAGAAAGGGCAACCGTTAAAAAGCACAATATTATATCCCTATATCTCATAATTCATAAGAATTTCAGTCCAATCGTTAATGACTATCCCTATTGTCGGGGTTGCAAAGTCAATGGTGATGTCTACATCCTTGAGGTCCGTGGCTTTCCAATCATATTCATTCTTGCTGAAAATTGAAGCCAGATCAAGAGGATATGATTTGCCTGAGGCAATATCTGTGAATACCAATGTCATTTCTCCATTGCCTTGCCGAGGCAGAATTATGGTACGAACAAATGTCGAAGGCTCTGTGGGTATGCATCTGAAGAATCCTGACACTGGCTCAAGCGAATAGATTCCCACTCCGATGAATGAACTCTCCGCTCTCAATAAATAAGGATAGGTTTTCATCGTGTCGGCGTGAACCAGATTGATGGTGAGTTTGCAAAATTGTTTATGCAAGTTCACGGTGTCGGAACTGTTCTCGTCAGTGCAGGGCAAATTAAAATCCGACCACAAAAAAAGTTTGTCATATTGTTTCCCGGAAGAGACAACGACTTTGTTTGAATCAAGCTGACAATATGATTGTCCTCCAATACAGGAAATGTCATACCTGTCCTTAGGTACGACCAATGTATATCCTTTCGGATAATTCGAAGGGATAATGGAAGTCCTTTCGAAATAGGTCTTGTCCTTGCCTATGACAGTTAATGTGACTGCACTCTTGATGTCCTTCTGAAAGAATATTTTCAGATAGCAAGGGCAGTCTATCCTGTCCTCCTTGATGGAACAACCACCAAAGAGGAACAATGATAGGCCTAAAAGGAGATATGGCAGATTCTTCGTCACAATCTTGATGAATTAGATTGAAATTGTTCCAGTTCCAGTACCAGACGCAGCAGCCCAATCTGTGACTGTAACGCTGAATGAGCAAGTGGCACTAGTAACTGGTATGTCAGGGCTATCCGAGCCTGGCCGCGTGATGGTGAGTTCCGTGACTGTATATGTTTTGTTTTGTTGAATGGCTGGGATGGAAATAGGATAGTAATAGGTTTTTCCTCCCAATGTCGCTTCTACCACCAATTTTGTAAATCGAGGGCTCCAAGTGATTGATTGAGTGTCTGTTGCAGTACTATTAGGATAAACATAGAAATAATGTGCAGCATTCAGACTTGCATTGTAGGCAATCGTACCTGAAGTTACAGCATCGTAAAGAATGGCATCTGCGGCTCCTGAGACATATTTCATCTGGTTGTACCAAGTGGAACCGAGGGATGTGACGCCGTAATTATTGGCTCCAGCAACATTAATGACATAAATTTTGGTGACTACGAAGGCGTCCGATTGATACTGAACTGATGCCATTTTGTTGGTTATTTTGGAGATGGCCAATCTGGCAACCAGACGGCTGACTGCAATAGATATGGACGAGGCGGCGGATATTGGCTGGGCTAACTTTGCCCCCGTCATAACGAAGTTGGTCAGGTTGTCTGTTAGGTTGCTTGCAGTAGCCAATAATGCAGATTTGGTTCTGATGGCGCTTAGGCTTGGAGCATTGACAATTGCATAGATGTCTTTTGTTCCAGTAGTTACGTTCAAGCTGAGAGACGAAGTGGTACCAGTGCCGTAGGCATCTAGCGAGCCATCTGTGTTGAAGACAAAGATTTGTAAAGATGCTACAGTCGTCTCATTTGCTGACGTGGCTGTAGCCTTCGTGGTGAGATTGTAATCTCCAAGCCCATCCACTCCGACATTCAGGGCTACTCTTTTTGAAATGATAGTTTGTACATTTTCCGTGGAGGTGTCCTCGTTCGAGCAGGCGTTTGCCAGCAATAGTGTCAAAACTGCAATCAGGTAGATAAATTTTTTCATTAATAAATGATTTTAAAGGTTAATTTTTTGATTTCGGGCGCAATGTAGAGATACTATCCGTGGCTAAAAAAATTCAACGGATAATCAAAAAAATCCACAATATAATGCAGTGTAACCTCTATTTTGGAAATGAAAAATTGATCAGATTATAGTTTTTTCAGTTTTTTGCCTCTATGTTTTCGAGGCTAAAATCCTACACTATTCCAATAGGATGGTTTCAGTTGTAATCAGTTATTAGCAAATGATTTCGCATCAGTCGGGACACACCTGTTCCACATACAAATTTCCGCCTCTGTAGAATTTGTAGCCGTTTAAAAAATTATTTTTGAAAAAAATAGACAAAAAAAACTTTCAGTCGAAAATGCGTCCTTCAATATTCTCTGTACGGAGTGGTTGGCCTTGAAGTGCGAATTGCACCTCACTTCAATATTGGATTTGAACCTGGCATCGGCTATTATTATCCTGTAAAGGATTCCGAGATCACAACTCTCTATTCTGACACTCCTCTGAATCTACAACTTCGCCTGTCGATCAAAGTTGAGTTGTAAATTCTACGGACAATAATAGATTGCCAGTAAGCATTGATTATAGGAACTCAGGATAGATGTCTCTGAGAAGCCAGAACGTCAAAATCAGAGTGACAAGGACCCAGATAGCCTTGCCGTGGTAAAGGGCGAGACGCAATTTATCGAAGAATGTGCTTTTCGGCTTAAAATATTCGAGTACAAACCCTAAACCCAGATAAGGTATCGCTCCCATTATCATTGCATTATAATGGAAAGCAGCAGATATGTGTCCGTTAAGTAGTTGATGAAATGCTCGTTGCAATCCACATCCCGGACATTTCAGTCCTGTGATTGAATAGAAAAGGCATTTTGGGAAGAAACTGTATTTCTGTGGATCGAAAAGGGCATACAATAATATGACAATTGCCGAAACTGCAACAATCACAAGTATTTCACTCTTTTTCAACATTTAAGTAAAAAACGCCTATTTAAAATACAGGGAATGACTTGGAAGGGTCCCTATATTTGTCAATGAAACTTTGATTGCTCATTGTCAATATTATTATTCCTTGAATGAGGGTAATGATTTCCCAGGCTCCACAAGTGCAAATGGTAATTACTATTGACAGAATCCCCGCTGAAACCTTTCCAAGATAAAAATATTGAATGCCCAATCCGCCCAAAAGGATAGCCAATACTCCGGCAATAATTTGATCTTGGTGCAAAGAATTATCATCTATTTCGATCTTATTCCCGCAATTAGGGCAAATGCCAATGTTCTCTGGGACTTTGGTCCCACATTTCCGACAATAAACGTCTTTGATTACCGCAGCTCCGCAATGAGGGCAAACCTTTGCAGAATCAGATATTTGCATTCCACATTCTTTACAAGAAATTAGTGCCATTGTTATTTATTTTTGGTCGTCACAAAAATAGCGAAAACTTGCTTTAGTTGTTCTAATATTGACAGATAATTGCTCTGATTAAATAATAGTCCGGTATTCCTGCACGCAATAAAATTTTATATATTTACGATATTATTATGTATAAAATGAAAAAATCACTTCTTGCACTATTGCTAATGGCTTTTTGCCTTAATGTTTCGGCCCAGATTAAACCGATGAACGAATATATTGACAGCCTTATGGCGAAAATGACTTTCCAGGAGAAGATCGGCCAATTGAATCTTCTTCCGGCGAATGATGCCACCACTGGTATCTCGGCCAATAGTCCGTTGATGGAAAATTTGAAAAAAGGTCAGTTGGGGGCGATTCTGAATATGCGTGGAGCCGACCAGATACGTCAGACGCAGGAAATTGCTGTCAATCAGACTCGTATGGGTATTCCGCTCATCTTCGGGTTGGACGTGATACACGGCTATGAAACCATTTTTCCGGTGCCATTGGCAATGGCTTGCAGTTGGGATCTTGCCAGCATTGAACGAGGTGCCAGAATTGCAGCGACCGAAGCCAGTGCGGACGGAATCAATTGGACATACAGTCCAATGGTGGACATTGCTCTGGATGCAAGGTGGGGTAGGATTGTCGAGGGGGCTGGTGAGGATCCATTCCTCGGCTCCAAAATCGCTGCGGCTTATGTGAGGGGGTATCAAGGAAATCTGGCCAAGAACAATGAGATATTGGCTTGTATCAAGCATTTCGGCCTTTATGGGGCGGCGGAAGCTGGAAGGGATTATAACACAGTGGATATGAGTAGGATACGAATGTACAACCAGTACCTTCCTCCATATAAGGCCGCAGTTGAGGCCGGAGCAGGAAGCGTAATGAGTTCGTTCAATGTGGTGGATGGAGTCCCTGCCACTGCAAATCATTGGCTTTTAAGCGATTTGCTAAGGCAGCAGTGGGGTTTCAATGGCTTCGTGGTTACTGATTACGGCTCAATCTATGAGATGAACGAGCACGGAATTGGCGACCTTCAAACATCTGCTGTGCAGGCTCTTAAGGCTGGAACGGATATGGATATGTGCACAGAGGCATACACTGGGACACTGGAAAAGTCCTTGAAAGAAGGCCACATTACAATGGCCGACATCGACAAGGCTTGCAGGAGAGTCCTTGAAGCCAAGTACAAACTGGGGCTATTCACCGATCCGTACAAATACTGCGATAATTCACGCAGAGCCAATGAGATATATACTTCTGCCAATAAGCAGGCGGCAAGGGATATGGCGGCCGAGTCTTTTGTTTTGCTAAAGAATCAGGACAATATATTACCGCTTAAGAAGAATGGGACGATTGCACTAATCGGACCTTTGGCTGATACTCATTATCTGACAGGTTCTTGGGCTTGCGCTCCTGTTTTCGAAAAATACAGTACTCTCAAAGAGGCTATGTCTCGTGCTCTTGATGGGAAGGCGAAACTTCTTTATGCTCAAGGTTGCAATGTGGTGAGTGATGCGAAGTTGCAAGAGGCTGGGTCGTTGGGGAGACCTATCGACAGAGTGGATGACAAGCAAGCTGGGAAAGAGGCATTGAAGATTGCCAGAAAGGCTGATGTGATCATCTGCGCAATGGGGGAGGAAGGCGAGATGAGCGGAGAGTCTTCCAGCCGTGCAGACTTGGAACTGTTCGATGTTCAGAAGGCATTGCTCGCTGAATTGGTAAAAACAGGGAAGCCTGTGATTTTGCTCAATTTCTCTGGCCGTCCTACTGTCCTTAATTGGGAGTCCAAAAATGTACAGGCGATAATGAATGTCTGGTTTGGTGGAAGTGAAGCGGCTGATGCTATATGTGATGTCATTTTCGGGGACAAGGTCCCTTGCGGAAAACTGACTGTTTCTATGCCTCAGACGACTGGGCAGGAACCTTTATATTACAATCATCTTCCGACTGGTAGACCGGTATCTGAGGGGATTGACGTATATAAGAAGTTCAAGAGCAATTACTTGGATGTCCGAAACGACCCTCTGTATCCATTCGGCTTCGGGCTCAGTTACACCACTTTCTCTTATGGCAATATGACATTGAGCAGTAATTCGATGAATGCCGTTCCTGCTTCTGAGGGAGGCATTACGGCTAAGGTGACTGTGACCAATACGGGCAATTATGATGGTTATGAGGTGGTGCAGATGTACATCCACGATATTTATGCAAGTATTTCCCGGCCTGTCAAGGAATTGAAAGGCTTCCAACGTATCTTCTTGAAGAAAGGGGAGAGTAAGGAAGTTACATTCCAGATCACTCCAGACCTCCTGAAGTTTTATAATCAGTCTCTCGATTATGTCTTGGAGCCAGGAGATTTCGAGGTAATGATAGGCCCCGACAGTTCCGACCAACATCTCCAGAAAGCCAAATTCTCGGTGAACAATTAAAAGATATATTGTGAAAGATAAATATTGAATGTGAAAAAGAGGCAAGGTTCCAAGTACCTTGCCTCCTTTCAAAGAGAGAAAACCAATCTATTTCACTATTAATCAATGACAGGACGTATGCAGAAACCGCTTTGGCGATCATAACGTTCGCCAATAGTAAAGCCATATGAAATAGTCCCCGTATATTGTATCTTAAGCAGAGTTGAATATTTATAACTGCTTGTCCAAACATTTGATGTTTCATTTGATGATTTGTCTTGAGCATTGCTCGACCAGTATTCCCCTTCCATACGAGTGCTAATGATTTGAGCATCGCTAGAATCTGCTCTACGTCCTGCAAGAGGGAGGAAGAGACCGGTATTGAGATCAGAGGTCGAAAATTCTTTTTCAGTGAAATCCGTCACTTGTGTACCATCGTTGTTAGTAAAAAGCAACCCCCAAACTTTGAGATCAATTCCATTAACTGTTTCCCCGGGTTTGTAATATCCGAAAGATATAGACGCATTGTCTCTTAGTGTTTTCAATTGTGTGCCAGTAGGCATTCTATATTGTCCATATGAAGCCCAATATGCAAGATCCCCAAATTTAGCAGAACTAAAATCAGCAGTTTGGGTTCCGCAGTCAGAGTCGGTATACATCTTTCCTCCAATATCCAATCCTGTTGAGATTGAAATGCAGGCAGTTGATAAATTAGTGAAACTATTATCAATGCCTCCGAAATTGAAATGGTCATAACCTGTTGATGAATGTGCAACATCAGTGCGCAAATTAGTCCCATTATAAGCTTTTGAATTTGAATTATATGCTGTAGCTTGATTGTAATTATAATAGAACCACTGATTATCAGAAATTTTCCAACCGTTTTGGAATCCTGTAACAGAAGCACTGCTGTCATATAGAAGATTCCCCAAAGCCCAATGGACTCCACAAATAGTAACGCAAGTTTTCCTTGTGCCATTTGTTAGGTTGACGTTGAAAATCTTCTTTCCTGCACGAGAGGAAACAGAATTAGTGATAGTATAAGTATACTGAGCTTTATCTGTATAGACTTTAAGTAAACCAGAATGTGTCCCGGGGGCAATAACCATAGGGATAACAGCTGTGTTGGCGGCTTTCGTCGCTCCAACTGTCAAATTGGCTCCAGTAACAGATATCTGCTTTTCAGAATAGCCGGCAATTGCCAAGGTGCTGCTGGACGATGGATCCACAGCAGAAAGATTTATTGTGAAATCTCCGGCAATGGCATCATTAGAAATGAAAGTTACCTCGTTTACTTTTTCGGAAGCGAATGCGGTAGTTGAAGAGTACACATTGAATTCCAGAACCGATCCAAGGTAGCAGAAATCAATTTGCCCTGCGGCGGTTTGGGTATCAGCCTCAATACTGGAAGTTGCAGTATAAGGAACTGAGACCATTGGCATAGCGTCAGCATCGAATACGCCTGATTTTACATTCTGGACAATTGGAATAGATAAAGCAACTGTCGAAACAGAATTTGAAGAATTCGTTGAAGAATAGGGATAATAACAATATATTTTATCACCGGAGGTAAGTGCATAAGTGCTTTTGACGTTGATGGTGCAAGGCGTTGCAACAGTGACTGCTGCGGATTGATTGACAGATGTTCCGCTTAATGCAACCGAATATACACCAATGGCATCTCCAGATTTCCATTCAATGCAATCGGTCCCAATTGTGGTCTTGGTGAAGGTTTTATCGTTATTTATTGAGAAAGTATATGAGTGCTCTTGATTTCTTTCTTCTAATGAATCCATTTTTTGTTTAGTGCAAGAGAGTACAACTAAAACACAAATTGCAACAAAGGCTGCCTTTATAATATTATTCATAATGAGATAGTTTTAAAGATCTTCTTCGCCATCATTCAGAAAGGATTCAGTGAAATTTGTACCATTGTAAGATGATTGAAGCATATCGATTTCGGCCTCAACATCCATTATCTCAAAGAATGGAGTTATGTAGTTAAGTTTAAACATATTATAAGTATTTTTGTAATTAACTATTTGCTTGTGTATGGTCCATATATGGCTTTAACTCGGTATGTCATATCAGTATCATCCAAAATATATACATAGTATTCGGAGCCTCCAGGTTTAACCCTTATGACTATATGTCCAGAATAGCCAGTAACACCTCCAGTTGCAAACAAGTCAGGATGTTGGCTCAAAATGTTATCGTGAATGTTTGTGAGAAATACATTCTTGATGCCCATATAATCAGTGTTGGACAGAATGCGTGTTAATACATCAACATCTGGCTGTTTTTGATAGAAGCTCTGATTGACGATAGTACACGGCATCAAAACCGACATATAGTTTGACGTCATAGCATTGGCGCTCATATGATGATTGGCTTTGGTTGCATCTATTCTTCCGTTAGAGAGAGCAACGGCAGCTTGAGCGGCGTTTGGAGCCGGAGTCCCTACTAAATCCCCAGCTGTAAACCAATCGAATTTTCCGTAAGTCATAAGAAAACCGCAGGAAGTAGCGTTTTCACTTCCGGTGCTGTAACTTTCTACTCTTGTCCCATCCCAAATAGAACCATTGCTTACGATATTCGTTATCTTGAAATCCGAATATTTTGAAGGAGTTTGAATCAATGTGAATTGATTTGATGAACCGACCTTAAATCGTTCAGCGGTAACTCCGTCTTTAGCCGTAACGTATTTGACGAATTTAATATAGTTTGGTGTGTTACTTGCCGAAGGGGATGTGGTTTGCTCTGCCGTTAATAAATTATCATAATTAGGATATCCTCTGTCGACGATTTTCTTGAATGGCACTTCTGCATAGACAGCAGACAATCCCGTTAGCACATATCCCTTTGAAGATGTGATATAAGAACTTTCACTTTCACCCATATGATCCATATGAAAATGTGATAAATTCATATAGTCAATGTATGATTTGCCAGTAGCAGACAGGAAATGCTTGATATAATTCGTATATACTTTAAAAGGGCGAGTTGTGGCATTTGGCTTTTGAGTCATTGGGTTTTCTCCATCGTCCAATGCTCCAGTCGCAGTATTGGCAATGAACTCTCCTGCATCGACCAACATAGTAGTACCATCAGGAAGGATATAGAAGGTGCATTCACCTCGTGCACTGTTTATGGAATGGATATCGAGACACCCTTCAGACCAATCAGGAAGAGTTTCTCCCACGATAGCCGCGAAACTATCGGCACTTTTATCTACCTTTTCTTGCTCCGTAGTGACTTTTCCACAAGAAACGTAAATAAGAGTAAGGGATAATAACAATAACTTATTCAGATGATTCATAATAAATATTAATTACAAATGAACGGACCTTCAATCTGCTTGACTCGATATTTGAAATCCTTATCTTCAAGCATTATTACGTAAAAGGAATTTCCATCAGGAAGCACTCTGATGACAACGTGCCCACCAATTCCTGCCAATTGCGAAATGACCTCATTATTTTCCGGAGCATATCTGACAGAATCAACCATATTGGTCATATATACTTTTTTTTCACCGGAATATGTATTTTGATCCAATAACGTCTTGAGTGTTGGGATATCCGGCTGATGCGAATAGAAACTCTGTGAGACAATTACTTGCGGCCTCAATATTTTCAGCATTTCAGGATTCATTGTTCTCCAACTAAGATGATGATTGGACTTCATTGCTTCTATCGGATGCCCTATTGCTTTTGCTAATGGAATTTCCAAGTTTTTGTTACTTCCGTCGCCCCCTGTCCAATAATTGAAATTTCCATAAGAAATAAGAACCCCAGCAGAAGAATCATTTTCCCTCGGAACCGACCCTTTATAACAATCGTATGCTTCTCCATTGAGCCAAACTTTCCCGTTGGCAGTCAGGTTGGAAATTTTGAAATTGGGATAATTTAATGGCTTTTTTTTCTGTACGAATTGTGAGTCTGAACCTAAGTGGAATCTTTCGACTTTCATTCTGTCATTTTTCATCGCAGATAGGATAAACTTTTGGTATTCATCTATTGTCGTTGAGGTATCTTGTCTTTTCATACTTTCATAATCTGGGTAGGCTCTGTCCACCATAGTCGTAAATGGAATTTCAGAATATAGAGCCATTACTCCCGTTAGCAAATATCCTTCTTTGGATCGTGAAAAGTTCTTGTCTCGGCTACCTAGATGATCCATATGAAAGTGAGTCAAAATAGCATAATCGATAGTCTTCCCCTTAACTGATTTCATAAAGTGACGAATGAACTTAGCATAGGTCATATATGGACGAGTGCAAGCATTTGGCCTTTGTTCAACCAACTGATGATTGCTTTGGCTTTCAGGTCTGGTTAAAAATTCCCCTGCATCCACAAGCATTGTAGTCCCATCAGGAAAAATGATAAAACTACATTCTCCCCGGCCGGAATTTATTGCATAAATGTCCATATATCCATCAGACCAAAGCGGAAGTGGTTTTCCAATCACGATTTCTCGGTTTGGCTTGCCACTGATTTGAGGACCGACTAACAATGACAATAATGTCAATATGAGATAATTCAGTTTCATTATCTTAACACTGGTCTAATGCTGAATCCGCTTTGACGATCATAGCGTTCACCTACTGTAAAGCCGTAAGTTATCACTCCGGTGTATTGTATCTTCAACAAAGTAGAGTATGTATAGTTGCTTTTCCAAGCAGCCGAGGTAGCATCTGATGCTTTGTCTTGTGCCATACTCGACCAGTATTCACCTTCCATTCGTGTACTGATGATCTGGGTGGAACTTGCATCTGCCCTACGACCGGCAAGTGGAAGGAAGAGGCCACTTTTTAAGTCTTCATTGGAAAATTCCTTCTCAGTGAGGTCTGTCACTTTCGTGCCATCATTATTGGTAAATAGCATTCCCCAGACTTTGAGATCAATCCCATTGACAATTTCTCCTGTCTTAATATATCCAAAGGAGACAGAAGCGTTTTCAGCCAGCGTTTTAAGTTCTGAACTAGTCGGTAAACGATATTTTCCATTAGAAGCCCAGTACGCCAAATCACCAAACTTGGCACTTTCGTAATCTTTTGTTTGAGCAATGCAACCTTGATCTGTAAACATCATTCCTGCGATATCAAAAGGAAGAACTGAAGGCGCAGCACAAGAGGTCGCATTGAATGTGAAACTGTCTGAAATGCCTCCGAAATTAAAGTGATCAAAACCTGAAGCCTCTTGAGCCACATCGGTGCGCAAATTAGTGCCATTATAAGCTTTAGAGTTTGAATTATATGCCTCAGCTTGATTATAATGATAATAGAACCATTGACTATCAGCAATTTTCCAGCCTTCACGAAAGCCTTTTGCTGAAGATCCTGATTGATAAAGAAGATTACCTAGCGCCCATTTTACGCCGCAAATTGTAATACAGTCTTCAATAACAGGTATGGCATTCACGATATTGTATTCAAAATTCATCATCGTGGCTCTGTTAACCTCAACTGAAGATGTATTTATTCTTTGAGACGTAAGTTCCTTTTTATTCGCATCATACAAAGTCACCCTTACATTATCATAATTTTTAATAGGCATTTGTATCTCGACAGTTTGTTTCGATCCGGTTTCTGCGAAATCGTATTGTATGCCTTGATATGAACTTGTAGGGATAATTCCTTGACTACCTATTGACGATATATCGTAATTGAAGATGCCGCCTAGTTGAGAAGAATCAGCCGATACTTTGACCGAGGTGGCCTCTGTTGGCACATTGGTCAATTTCAAATTTACATATCCGAATAATTGCTTGAATGTGATTTCCCTGGAATTTTCAATAGTTGCAACCATTGTGCAAGGGAAAGAGGCATCATTAGCGTATTCAGTTGGAGTATTGACTCTCAATATGCCATTGCTGAAGTCCATAGCCGCAGAATAAGGATACACTGCGACTGAGCCTAACTCATATCCGGAAGGTATCTCGCCTTTAAAGAAAGCGCGTTTTGTGTCTCCTGTTCCGGAAAGAGTGAACTTAATGAATGAACCATTTGTACAATAAACGGCAATTTCGTCTCCAGCCTTCCAGAGGCCTTTCCCTAAGTCATCTATATCTGCTTTGACAGCATAATTTTCAATGCTTGCTACCAGAGTTACTTCCCCTGTATGGAGTAGCGTCTCATCTGTGGAATAAGTTTCGACAGTCGTATTATTTATACACCCTGCGAGAAGTATTTGGACAATAACGAATAATGAATATGTTATGTTCTTCATATTATTTTTTGTTATGAATTATTAATAACCTGGATTGTTGTTTTCAACTCCAATCAATGGATTGGTAATCATTTCAGTGTAAGGGAAAGGCCATAGTTCATCTTTCCCCTTTTGATATGACATATCTAGTAAATTCCTGAGATTTAAAGCCTTCCCGTCCCAAGTGGAATTTGTGTCATATGTTACAACCCAGTCACTATCTATTGTGGGTTTTGCATTGGAGATATAATTTAGTGGGACTGAAGCTGATGAAAAGCCAGGAGCATATTTTACTCCATTTACCGCTTTTTCTGCAATTCCCCAGCGACGAATATCGAACCAACGGAACCCCTCATCGCAAAGTTCTACTTTACGTTCATAACGAAGAGCTGAGCGTAGACCTTCCCTTGTAGTCTCTTTGACATTTGGCATATTAACTCTGTTCCTAACTGCGTTTAAGTCATTTACTGCACGTGTCATGTCTCCTCCTTCCCATTCAATATTTGCCTCAGCATCAATTAATAAGAGTTCAGCATAACGGAGGATACACACGTCTAGATCATCTTCGAATCCAGTTCCCGCAGATAGCATTCCGTGATAATATGAGTCAGCATATTTTCTCCACAAATAGCCACCTGGACCACTTTTCCCATTTGGACCATATTCACTCTTATTACCGCTTACATCGCTATTAACCACTTTTGCACCTGTCACATAGTCATTTACAGTCGTAACTGTGGCATTCGTGGTATACTGTATTCCTACAAGGCGGCTGTCTGGACGGACGCAGTAGAGATCGAGGCGAGGATCCCTGTTCTTCCAAGGATTTTTCCAATCGTACAAAGGAGAATCGGTAATAGATAAGCCATCGGTACACTGGAACGTATCAATCAAGCCCTGTGATGGGCCGCAAAAGGCTGCACCATTATTAACTCTCGATGAGTAAGTATAGGTCATATCGTGTACGTTCCCGGATATTAATTGATTGTATTGGATAGCCCACATCCATTCATTACTTTCCGTTTCGGCGGAACGTCCAAAAAGGGCTGAAGCAGATGGTTCTCCGTCATCAGCTGTTGCATAATAAGTACAGTTAATTTTGGTTAATCCATAATGCCCGGCCGAAAGTTCAATTGCGATTTTGGAACATCTTGCCGCTTCTTCATAATATCCCCAATTAAGTGCGATTCGTGCCTTGAGAGCATAGGCTGCAGCTCGTCCGATTCGACAGGTTCCCCAAGTTGACTTATCCCATTGTATTGGCAAAGAATTTAATAGATTGTCATCTAAATCATTAAGGAGATAATTAATTACTTCTTTTTTCGGAGTGCGCGCATAAGCATAGTCGTCGAGAGTAAGACAATGGTCTATGAAAGGGATATCTCCATAATATTGACAGGCTGAGTCATAAATAAAAGCTCTCAGGCAAAGAAGCTCTGCTTTAAACTGATTAAGAGTCGTCTCGTCCACTGATCCCTTAAGGGTCTCAAGATTGTCAAGGACTAAGTGTATTCGTCCAGCTATTTTGTAAACTCTGCTATACCAATATTCTACTGCATATGTATCAGAAGATGTTAATGTGGAATTTAAGAATTTAACGTTATTTGAATTGCCTTTTCGAAATGCCCCGATGTCTGTCCACATATCTGAATAACGATATGGGAATGGGCAATATTGAACAGAACTATTGGCTAGATTTTTATATGCTGCAAGGACACCTGAAAGGGCTTCCTCTTTACTGGCAGGAAATGTTCCAGTTGAAGGGCCGTTCAAAGGCGTTTCATCAAGTGAGCACCCTGAAATAATGAAGGTAAGACTTACTAAAATATAAATTAAATTATTTTTCATATTGCTTTCGCTTTAAAATTTAACCTCAAGTCCTATTGTGAAAGTTTTCACTAGTGGATAATTGTAAGCAATTGCACCTGTGATTACACCATCCGTAGCGCTTGAACTATAAGTGGTTTCAGGATCATATCCTTGATAATAATTTGTAAGGGTGAAGAGGTTAGTAGCATTTGCATATGCCATTATCGATTTGAACCATTTGATATTTTTGCAGATTTTATCTGGAAGAGTATAACTTATTTGAAGATTTTTCAGACGGCAATATGAGGCATCTGCCATCCAGAAAGACGATACTTTTGTATTTAGTACGCTACTATATGATAGCCTTGGAAATTTCGCATTGGTATTCTCTGGGGTCCAACGGTCTAAATGTTCTTTTCTAAATGTACCGCCTTGGACGCAAGGTTGAGTATAATAGCCACTGATGTATGCATCTGCTTTACCTACACCTTGTATCTGAAGAGATAATGATAACCCTTTCCAACTTTGATTTAACATAAATCCGTAGGTATAGCGAGGAATGCTGCTGCCAATAATTTGCCTGTCGTTATCATTGATGATTCCGTTTTGATCAAAATCTTCGAATATTAAATCTCCCGCATGTGTGGTAGTGTTGAATTGAGGGCAGTTGAGGTTAATATTATCAGCTTCATCTTCTGATCGGGCCATCCCGATACATTTAAGCCCAAAAAGAGAATTAATTGAAGACCCCTCTTGATTCCTAATAGCCCCACTTCCGCCAGTCGTTCCTTTCATATCAATAATTTTATTGTGAACATCAGAAAGGTTTGCGGTCACTCCGAGAGTATAATTATGCCAGGTCTTTTGATACCCAGCCGATACTTCCCAACCAATGTTCCTTACGATACCGGCATTCTGATATGGCGCGCTAAGCCCAATACTCGATGGTATATCTAGTTCCATTAAGATGTCGGATGTCTTTTTATAATATCCATCGGCGGTTATTGTCAAATACTTCCATAAAGTGGCATCTATTCCTAAATCATACATTTCCGTGGTCTCCCAAGTGATATCCTTGTTTGCCAAACTGTTAAGCCCAACTATCGGATAAACTATATTGTTCGCGGAAATTGAACTTATTGTAAGGGATTGAACGGTAGGATAATAATCTGAGCCAATATTCTGATTACCCAATTGCCCATACGACGCACGGATCTTAAATTCATCAATTGCGTTGCGTAATCCGGACATAAAAGGTTCCTGAGATATCCTCCATGCTCCAGAGAAAGAAGGAAAGGTTCCCCAGCGATTCCCCTTTGAAAATCTGGAAGATCCATCATATCTGAGATTGGCTTCAAATAGATATCTGGATTTGTAATCATAATTTATTCGTCCAAAGAACGATAGCAAATCCCATCTGTACTCAGCACCACCGTTATCCTTGAATTCATTGTCACCACCAGCGCTGATTACATCATATTGAGGATAAGCAAAATCTTGTCTATATGCGGACAATGTCTTTTCGTCCATTGTTTCTTTAGATGTACCTAATAGTACTTTTACAGAATGGTTCCCATTAAGGATCTTGTGATACATCGCTGTAAACTGATAATTCTCATAATAATATTGATTTTGGGATTCTGATAGAGAATTATATGACTCGTTACTTACTGGTGAAACAGTCCCATAAGCATCTGAATAGTAAGTTACAAGGTCTTTGAAACTATGGGTTTTATTTATAATGAAACGAGGTGCTGCCGTCCCCGTCAGTGTAAGCCATTGAAATGGATTATAAGTCAATGAGGCTGCAATATTTAAATTATAGCTCTCACGACGGACATTCCCTCCTACGTTCAACTCTGCCATTGGCAAGATGTTTTTTGAACCGCCGGTAAAAGGAGCATAGTTTCCATCCGACCATTGAGCCAGCATAAGTGGATCACGTGCGTTCGAAAATGAAAAAAAGTCATTTTGATACGGATTCTGGTGACGAAGGCCGTACGTCCCGGATAGATCGATTCTAAAATGGAGTTTATCTGTAATATCTGCATCTATGTTATTTCGTAAGGAATAGCGGTGATAATCAGTGTATTTAATAATTGCACCTTGGTCCAAATATCCGAAAGATGTAAGAAACTTGATTTTCCCCGAACTTGCGTTCAATGCAATATTATGATCCTGTGTAAAGCCATTTCCAGTAATAAGTCTTTTCTGCCAATCAATTATTGGATAATTGTCAGGATCGAGATAATTGTTCTCAAGATAATGACTGATATAGTCATCTGTATAGATGGAAGTGCCACCATCATTTTCTGTCGCTTCTCTTGAGAGAATCATATATTCAGTTGCGTTGACATTTTTGGGAAGTGTCGTTGGCGTTTGCCATCCAATATATGTATTATATGTTAATGATGCCTTACCCTCAGAACCTCTTTTAGTCGTTACTAAGATTACTCCATTGGCCGCTCTGGAGCCATAAATGGCAGAAGAAGCAGCATCTTTCAAAATGGATATTTTATCGATTTGTGAGGCATCTACATCGTCTATACTGCCTTGTACGCCATCAATTAGCACAAGAGGTGCCGCACTGGACCCTCCGAAAGTGCCAAGGCCTCTGATACGGATTGTTGCATCATCTGCTCCAGGAGCACCTCCGCCAGTGGTGACTGTGACTCCTGCCGCAATGCCTTGAAGAAGTGTGGAAGCTTGCGTAATGGGTTTATTGGCAAATTGAGTGTCGGAGATTGAAGATACCGCTCCCGTCAGATTAACCTTTTTTTGCACGTCATAACCGACTACAACGACTTCATCCAAAAGCAAACTCTGCTCTTGCATCTTCACATCCATCACAACTTGTTTTCCAACGGCTGCTCTAATTTCCTCATATCCAATACAAGAAAACACGAGTATGTCTGATGGCTTAGCCTTCAAATTAAAGAGTCCATTATTATCTGTCGTTGTGCCTAATGATGGATTATTTTCGGTCCAAACTGTTACCCCCGGCAATGGCAGTCCCTCTTTGTCAATGACTTTGCCTGATACTGTATTGCCTTTTGGCTGCTTTTTTGATGTGGATGAAGGCCTGTTAGTAAGAATTATATTGGTACCATTGAATTTATACACAATAGGCGTACCAACAAATATGCTATCAAGGACAGCAGTCAATGGTTGAGCATTGGCATCCACTGAAACAATAGTTTTTGTATTAATATCTTTATCATAAACGAAAAGATACTTTGTACTCTTTTCTATTGAGTTCATCACCTGCTCTATTGTCGCATTTTTCATATGCAAGGTCAGGTGACTTTTATTTTGCGCTTTCAATCCTGTTAATGGAATCGCACAAATACAGAATACTACAATGAGTAGTTTAAAGTAATTGGATAGTTTTTGCATTATTAATAACGATTGTGGTGTTTAACTTTTTGGCTTATTTTATATAAATATTTAATTTGTCGTTATCGATTCTATAAGTGAAATCAGAATTCATACTGACTATTTCCATTATATGACTGATTCCCTCGGATATTCTAAATTTCCCACGATATCGGATTACTGGGATTGTGGATCTTTCCAGAATCAGATTATATCCATATAATCTTTCTATTTTATCTTTGAAATCTTCGAAAGAGGTTCCATCAAAAGACATAATGCCCTCGGTCCAAAGACAATCATCAAATGAGTTGATATTGTGCTTTACTAATTTCCCCGATTCCATCACTACCTTTTCATTGGGCTTCATTAAGACGAAATCTTCCTTATCAGTATTGCTCACAGCTTTGATGCTGCCTCTAAGTAGTTCGGTTTCAAATCTTGAATCTCCTTTGATTGCCAAGATGTCGAACTTTGTACCCAAAACTTCAACGGAATATGCAAATGTGTTAACGATGAATGGTTTGGCTGGATTGTGTCTGACATCAAATAAAGCTTCGCCATCGATTCTAACTTCTCGTGTATTGGCTGCAAAAACGGCGGGATAACTGATGGTCGTTCCTCCGCTTAGCCAAACATTTGTGCTATCTGGTAATAGTACGTTCATTCTTTGACCAACAGGAACACTTATCGACATAGTCTGAGTCAATAGCGAAGAAATTCGATGAGAGAAAATGGAGTAGGCGGCAACAAAGGCCAGAGCTGCGATTGTGGCGGCAAAAGCAATGACGTGAGAGACCCTCACTCTCGGCTTCCTAGCAGCAATGGTCGACTGTTTTACTTCAATCTCTGTGTTGAGGACCACAGCATTGAATATTTTTCGTAAGTCTTCAAACTGCTTACGATTGTTTGGATTGGCGTTAACCCAATCCATTACGCTGTTTTCTTCCTCTGTGGAAGATTCGCATTTAAGAAATCTGATGAGTGTATTCTGTTCCATACGACAATAATAACAGTTAAGCGCACCGACCTTACAGCCGATGAGCAAAAAAAATTATAAAAAATTATTATAGAGAATTAAGCAGTATTGCAAGTATTTCAACAGGTAGATAATCTTTGAGTTTCATCCTTAATCTGGCGAGGGCGGACTGTATTTCACTGGTAACGTGTCTTTGTGAGATGCCTAGCTCTGTTGCGATTTCAGCATAAGTCTTCCCTGCAAAACGATGCAACTCGAATACTTGGCGAGTCAGTGGCTTCATTTGCTGCAATTCTTGTTGAATGATTTCCTTGATTTCTTTAACAAACAATTCTTCAGGATCAAGCACATTCAAAGATTGTATTTCGAATTCGACCATTCGGTGAATATTATCCTGTTGTGATTGCTGCACTTGCATATGTACTTGTTTCGATTCCAGATAGTTCATACACCTATTACGGACTGTAGTGAATACATAAGCTGGAAGATTTGAACTCTCATCAAGTTGTTCTTTACGAACCCACAATGAGACAAAACTGTCTGTGACAATGTCTTCAGCAGCTTGTCCATCCCTCACATAACTCTTCGCTATCATAACAAATCGCTGATAGTATTGAGCATAAAGTTGGCTAAATTCTGTCGAATCCAGTTTTATCATTCAAGTAATTTTCACAAGTGTTATTGAAACAAATATAATAATTATTTTATTTCTGGTATATTATGAGTATGAAATCAGGAAGTTGCAGGCAAGCTACGGGAGAGTCATAAAGGTAAACGGACACCTTCTCGTAAACAATAAACCCTAACTGATTATAAATCAGTTAGGGTTTGTGCTTCGGACGGGACTTGAACCCGTACAGGCATTGCTGCCCATGGGATTTTAAGTCCCACGTGTCTACCAATTCCACCACCAAAGCGGTCCGTTGGCCGGAGCATAACTCCGAACGACTGCAAATATAATCAGAAAAAATCGTATATTAGCACAAAACAGCATTCCTATGGACCAGAAATTATCTAAAAATCCTTATTATGTCCAGGCGATGGACTATATCAAATCTCACGATCTCAATAACTTGCCAGCCGGCCATCATCAGATAGAAGGGGAAGATCTTTATGTCAATATTGTCGATAGTCAGATGAAGATTCAGGGCCAGGCTCGCTATGAGGTTCATAACAAATACATTGACATACAAATTCCTTTGTCAAAGGGTGAGACCTTCGGGGTGAAGCCTCGTTCGGAATGCAAGGAACCGTCTGGGGAATTTGATGAGGTGAAGGATATAATGTTCTTCAAAGATCCCGTAGATCAGACTGTCAATGTCGCTGTCGGTGAAATCATTGTCTTCGCACCTAATACCGCCCACGCTCCTCTCATCGGCGAAGGTACCATTCACAAGGCCATTTTCAAAGTTAAAGTCGTTTAATATAATTATGAAAAGAATAGCCTTCTTTGTATTGGCAATTCTGACGCTAGTTTCCTGTGCTACAATGGGTAAGGGCTGGGAGTCGGGATGGAATGTGCCTGTAAGTTCTATCGTTGATAAGTCCACTTTGCGGAAGCACGTTGTTGCGCACCCTCAGCGCTGGAAGGCTGCTTTTGAATTTCTGCAGGCCAACAATCTTGCCGGGTTGCCAAATGGGCGTTATCAAATTTTAGGAGATGAGGTCTATGCCAATGTAAGTGAGTATTCGCCTAGGGATCCTGAGAAATGCTTATACGAATCTCATAAGAAATATATTGATTTCCAATATCTTATAAGTGGCAGTGAAAAGATGGAGGCAACTGAAATTTCCGATGTGTCGGTGAAGACCGATTACAATCCGAAGACAGATGCTGCTACATATTTCCCTAATGCCAGGAAGGCAAGAAAGGCGGTGGCCACTCCGAAAGAATTCTTTGTCTTCTTTCCGTCCGATGCTCATAGGCCTTGCATTAAAGTTGACGATACCACCAAGGTGAAGAAAATCGTCATCAAGATCGCTTACTGATTAGAATCAACACAGCATTTTTATTAATTTCCACGATTCTTACGCCAGGCCTCTTCAAACATTTTCTGCATTTCTGGGGTAATATTCATACCATCTGCTCTCATATTGGGGCCAGCAATAAGTTTCGGAGGAGTTGTACCACAAGGCAACATGGTGCGGATTTGACTTGAACTATATCCACTAAACGTCCATACGGGGGCTGCATTTTCATAGTTCATCAGAACTTTGATACAGTCGTTGAGGTCATCTATTGAATTGCAATAACCCTCGAAGATATGAATTGAGTCCATTGAATAATCGCCCACTTGCTTCTTGCAGAAGATGTTGAAGATATTCATTTCAGCTTCATTATCATCCATCTTGCATTTTTTTATCAATAGATTCCGTAGTTCCTTGTGATACGGATTAGGAAGTACTGGTAGGAATGGCTGCCCTGCATCGTGAAACTCCTCAAGGGTAAAATCGGTATTCAAGCCTTTAATTTCTTTGTGAGTTTTCCTGCCTTTCAGAATAATGCTTGGGTCGTCAACATATCTGGACATTAAGTAGAAATCATTTTTTGTGACATTGTCATCCAAATCAACCAGGCATTTAATGGCGGCTGAATTTGAAAAGATATCATCCATCAAATCGTCTGCTTCAGAGATGTTGTGAATATCCGGGAATATTTCGCTTAATATTTTTACTATCTGAGATCTTTTGACTACCCCATAAATGTTGAGTATTCCTAAAATAACGCTCTCTACAGACGAAAAAATTTCTGTCTCCTTATCTTTTAACAATTTGTCCAAGTATGGCTGAATTGCAGTACTGAAGTCTTCAGTGATATATATTTCAACATTATCTTTTTGAGGATATCCTGTGTAGTCTGCTAAGAAGAAAGAAATAACGGCTGGGAACAATATGCAAGAACTCAGTGGAATCGGTCTGTTGCACCTTGAAATTGTTGTCAATAGCGCAAGTTCGTAATCGTCTAGCTGTCTCAAAACTGTCTCAGTATTTGCGAGAATCGCTGCTGAATACTGTTTTGCGGCAACTTCAAAGTTATTCTCATCAATTTGCAATTTTGCATTTTCACCGAAAAGCATTATATAATTGTAATTGATGATGCTGACGTCGCCATTGGAAATAACAATCTCATAAAGAGACTTTGCTTTTTGAGCCATAATCAGTATTTTCTTCAAAAATACAATATTCTCTTGTAATTTTATATGTATATATTTTTCGTAAAGTCAACTTTTATCAGTAATTGCACGGCAATAGTCAACTTAAATCAGGAAATCACACCTATACTTCGGCTGAGTTAGGATGTGTCGCACGGTCCAGAACATATGTCGAGATCCTGACAGATGCGATGAAGACTGGATGTCGCAGGTCCAGACCTTTCGATTAAATATTCGCTTCCCAAGCGAGAGGACATTTTGAATCTGTGCCACCCGCTTTTATAACACATTGATAATGTGAATATTACAAAATCCACTGGCACAGATTTAAGCAATTATTATGTGTTTATCCTGTAAACTGTGCCAGTGCATTTTGCAACTCATTGAAAATCAGTGCGTTAATTTTAGGGGTGGCACAGATTCAAAAATTGCACATAGAACTGGAGTTTGGCCGAGCTGATTCGAATTAAAATGGGATTGCCAGACATCGTAGTATTTGTTTCTTGCCAGCATAATATTTCGACATAATATCTTTTGCTATCTCTTCTTTCTGGGCCAGATTGAGTTGGACATACGATTCCACATCATATCTTGGAAGATAACATTGGTCTATCAGTTCGCAAACCTCATTGTCCAAAATTCTTCTTTCCTGGAAATTACATCCTTCCTTCTTCTGTAGGTCTGGCAGACTGAAAGAAGGTTCCATTGTCTCTAGGCCTATGGGCGGATTATATGCAAGATATTCTTCTTCAGTCATTTGAGAGCCAGAAATATCTTTCATTTGCTCTTTCGCCCATTCCTCATTGCTCGGACGTGTCATATAATAACTGAAACGACGTCCTGTTACATAGTGGTTTTCGACAAAAGGCACATCAACGAAATCGCTAAAAACCAGTGAGCCATTTTCATCGAATCTATAGTTGCTAGGAATATCTGAGACGGAATTCCTATGAACCATTCCAAGTTCCGACATCTTCCTTTTGCTCATCAAACAGGGAGAAAATATAGGTTTACGACTGAAGAATTTGTTAAAATAGCAAGTGGCAGAAGTGTATTTGTATTCAAAAGGCGACTTACAGATTCCGTGATGAATAGGATTGCGCAATATATAACTAATGCCTGCCACGATATGGTTAGTCCCTATAAGTTCTTTATGATAATAACCGAGCTCGCCAAGGCGACCTTCCCGTTTATATTTCTTATTAAAATGTAGGGAATAACTTCTCCTGAAGGCAATTACAAATTCCGCATAAGAAGGTGTCAATATTGCAACGTGTACGTGGTCGGACATTAGAGCAAAAGCGAGTATGATGGTATGTGTCCGTATGGATGTCAATACCATTGAAAATATCCCGAAAATAAAATCGATGTTGTTCCTGAACATCACCTCGTTGTGTGATGTGAAACAGATGTGATAGCATTTGGTCATAATTATATGTGTTAGATGTTGCTGACGAATCCAAGGGTGGCGATGCTGATGCGGATGTAGGGCCGTTCTGCGGCCTCAGTGGGGGAGGAGGATTCTGCGAAAAAAGTGCCAGTGGTTCTAGCAGAGGATGATTCTGCGGGAAAAGTGCCAGCGGTTTCTGCAGGGGAGGAGCCAACAGAAGCGGCTCCGGCAGTGGCGGCACCAACTGAGGAATTGCCAACTGGTGAGACCGAGTATGTCGATAATGCTTTGCGAAGGACTGTAAAGCAGGCGGTGAGTGTGGCTCCGGTAGTGAAAACATCGTCTACTAGGAGAATATGACGAACACCCCTCAACGAAACCAATTTCTTATCGTGGATCTTGAAAGCGGTTGAGACATTGTTGCGCTTGTCCTCGATTGACAACTTAGTCTGAGTCTTCGTATGTTTGGCTCGATATAACACAGAAGTATTCACCACCGCACCCAGAACTTTGGCTATCTCCTGCGCAACAATAGCCGCCTGATTATAGCCACGTTCCCATTTTCTTGACCAATATAGAGGGACAGGAATGACGCAATCCACATCTTGGTAAATGGGCGAGTCTCCCATTTCCAGCCCAAGGAGGTGCGAAAAAAAGCGGCCCGCACTAAGATTCGAATGATATTTCAGTTGCTGGGGGATTTTCTTGTACCCCGATTCGGACTGGTAGAAGAACAAAGCAGTCGCATATTCGTATCTCTCGCCAATAAGTCCGTTCAAGCCAATGGCGAAGCCGACTGAGCCATTCGAGCCGCCCTCCGAGCCAGCAGTGTTTATCATCACTTCTTGGATCTTGGCGTTGAACTTATCGGCCATCGGATTGTGGTCCCTATTCCAAAAGTATGTGAGTGGAAGGTCTGCCATACAGTAAATGCACAGATGCCTCTCTTTCATCCTGAGTTGCCGACCGCACACAATGCAGTCCCGAGGAAGCACCAAGTCTCCTAAGGCCACCACTGCATCTTCTAGGGTTATGCCCGTCCCCTCCAAGTTGCCACCTAAATTGTCATATATTTTCTTTTCCATTCCGCAAAAATGCAAGAAGGAAACGTCAATTTATTTAAGAAACAGAAAAATCTCCACCGAAGCAGAGATTTTTTAAATAAAATGTATGTTTTTTATGAATTAGCAGTTCATTGCGCCACACACGTGGATAACCTGTCCGCTTACATACGAAGACAAATCGCTTGCAAGGAACAATGCCACCTTGGCCACTTCCTCTGGAGTGCCGCCACGGCGAAGAGGAATCTGTTTAGCCCATTCCTCACGTACCTTCTCTGGAAGAGCATTGGTCATATCGGAGATAATGAAACCTGGAGCGATGCAGTTCGCACGGATCCCGCGAGGTCCCATCTCCTTGGCAATAGATTTGGCAAGTCCGATAAGTCCTGCCTTGGAAGCAGAATAATTGCATTGTCCTGCATTACCAGAAACACCTACCACTGAAGACATATTGATAATGCTTCCGCCTCTCTGGCTGGACATTATTGGAGTGATGGCGTGAATGAAATTGAAAGCCGATTTAAGATTCACTGCGATTACAGCGTCCCACTGGCTCTCCTGCATCCTCAACATCAGGCCGTCCTTGGTGATTCCTGCATTATTGACCAGGATGTCGATATGTCCGAAATCAGCAAGTATCTGATTGACAACAGTATGTGTCTCTTCGAAATTGGCAGCATTGGAAGCATATCCTTTGCATTTATGGCCGTAAGATTCGATTTCTTTTATAGTTTCTTGTGCTACATCGTTGATTACCAAGTCTGTGAAAGCCACATCAGCACCTTCGGAAGCGAATTTAACTGCAATAGCTTTTCCGATACCCTTGGCGGCACCTGTTACAAGTGCAACTTTTCCATCTAGAAGTCCCATATTCAATTAATTTTTTTAAATGATTTTTCTAAAAAACGTCCGCAAAAATATCCCGAATAAACCGTTTAGACAAATTTTCATCATATTTTTTGGCTAAACTGATATAATCGTGGTGGAATCTACCAAACCGGGACTCCGCCACTAAATATAAATAAGGATATAATAGAACATCACGCAGGATGCGATCAACTTGATACCTGTTCCAAGCAGGAATCCCAAGAAGGAGCCGAATGCAGCCTTGATAGAACCGCCAACGCTCTTTCCAGCGAAAATAAGTTCCGCTATGAAGGCCCCAAGCAATGTCCCTAGTATGATTCCGATAGGCGGAATGAACATTCCTACAAGCAAGCCAATGGTTGCGCCCCAACCGGCATATTTGCTTCCCCCAGTAAGTCTGGTGAAATAAATAGGCACGACGTAGTCAATCACGGTTACCGCTATGGTCACTCCCAGGAGCACCAACAATATGGTCAACGACATAGTCTGCCCATCGCTGTTAGTGCCGCCCCAGAAATACATTAGCAGGATCCCCAGCCAACTGATAGGAGGTCCGGGCAATGCCGGCACAATGCTGCCAATAATGCCGATGACTCCGGCAATTACAGCCAATACTACAAGTGCTGTGTTCATAGTTATCTGCTCATAGCCTCTTCCACATCGTCAGGTGCGATAGGAAGCCTGTTAGGACCTGTACGTCTGGCTCCGTCTTTTGTGATAAGTACGTCATCTTCCAGACGAATGCCTCCGAAGTCCAAATAATCTTCGAGTTTGTAATAATTCACGAAACCCCTATCTGTTTTCTCGGCTTTCCACTTGCTGATAAGGGCTGGAATGAAATAAATGCCAGGCTCGTCTGTGATTACATTTCCAGGAACCAATTTTCTGGCCATCCTGAGGCTCCCCAGACCGAGTTGTGAAGAACGTTTCTGACCAGGATCATATCCTACAAGGTCTTCTCCCAAGTCTTCCATATCGTGAACATCCAGACCCATATTGTGTCCAAGCCCGTGAGGCATAAACAATCCTGCTATCCCGACTTCCACCATATTGTCCAGATTTCCTCTGACTATATCCAACGCCCTCAATTCTTCCAACATCTTCTTGGCCACTGCAATATGCACGTCACGATATGCCACTCCCGGTTTCGACAAAGAAAACGCATATTCATTGCAAGCATACACGATGCTGTAGATTTCCCTTTGTTTATGAGTGAATTTCCCCCCAGTAGGAAGAGTCCTGGTGAAATCGGAAGCATAGTGCATATTGTTTTCAGCACCGGCATCTATCACCAACAATTTTCCGGGGACTATTGGCTTGTCGTGCAGATGATTGTGAAGGGTCTCTCCGTGCTGGGACAATATGGTAGGGAAGGAAACTCCCCACCCTTTGCTTATGGTCACCCCTTCCATCTTTCCCACTATATCCTGCTCGATCACTCCTGTTTTCACATTGTTGCGAGCTACAGTATGCATTTCTTGTCCGATGGCTCCAGCCTTGTCCAGCTCTTCGATTTCACAGGCCTCTTTCACAAGCCTCATCGAGATCACTGCCTTAATCAAGGTTTCAGAAGGTTTTACACTGCCCGCAAGAGACTGAAGTTTCATTGCATTGTAATATCTGGAAGGCGGCAGGAAATGTACCTGTCTTCCCAGTCTGAGGGCTTCAGCCACGATATAATCCAACTTTCCGTAAGGAGCCGAATTGGCCACTCCTACACCTTCGGCGATGGATCTGATACTTGGTTGAGGTCCCATCCAGATGATATCTCCGATTTCCACGTCATCCGCAAAAATAGTTTCAGTGCCATTGTCCAGATCGATGACGGCAGCATAGCGGGGCTGGTCGATTCCGAAATAGTATAGCCAGGAACTGTCCTGACGGAAACTGTAACAATTGTCCTTGTATTGGGCAGGGGCTTCCACATTGCCAAGGAACAGGGCAATTCCTCTTTGCCCTTCGGAGGCTGTGTCGGACATCTTTCCAACCAGCTCCTTGCGTCTCCTTACATATATTTCTTTATCAAACATAACGCATAAATTATTGATTCAATTCCAAATATACGAAAATAAGTTTATTGCTCGATTTTCTTTTTGTGAGTGATGCTCACAAGTATGCTGCCGGCAATTCCAGCAGTGATAGAAGCCAGCAATATTGCAATCTTTCCGGCATCCCTAAGACTTGACATTATTTGCGCCGGGGCATCTCCGAAAGAAAGAGTGTCCACGAATAATGACATTGTGAATCCAATTCCACCCAGGCAGGCGACCCCGAATAGCATTTTCCAATTCGAATTGGCCGGAGCCTCTCCCAATCCTGTCTTGACTGCCAACCAACTTGCCAATGTGATTCCAATCGGTTTGCCTAGTACCAACCCCAAGAAAATGCCCATTCCGACACCTCCTATTTCAGGAGAATATTGGAACACGTTGAAATATGAAGGGTTCGTGATTTGCACCCCGGCATTTGCCAAGGCGAAAATCGGCATTATCAAGAAATTGACCCACGGCGTGAGGGTGCGTTCCAATATTGCTGCCAATCCTTCCGTACCTTTTTTCGCCGGTTCCATCGGGACAATGAACGCCATTACAACCCCCGACATTGTAGCGTGAATCCCCGAATGGTAGAAAAGCGCCCAAATTGCAATTGCAGGGATAAGGTAAAATGCCCAATGTTTTTCCCCTGCTTTCTTAATGACAATGACGAAGAGTATTAGGGCGACTGCTATCAGCAGCAGCGTAATGTCGATATGGCCTCCGTAGAATACGGCCACGACAATGATTGCTATCAAGTCGTCCACTATTGCCAATGCAGTGAGAAACACTTTGAGCGAAAGTGGTACTTTGTCTCCAAGTATTGACATAATTCCTACGGCAAAAGCGATATCGGTTGCGGTTGGGATTCCCCAGCCGGAAGCGGACATAGTTCCGTGGTTGATGGTGGCGAAGATAATTGCAGGAAGGAGTACGCCTCCGAGAGCCGCAATTACCGGCATCATCGCCTTCTTACGAGAGGACAATTCTCCCCGCACCATTTCCCTTCGAATCTCCAGCCCTACAGTGAAGAAGAAAATGACCATCAATATGTCATTGACAAATCCTTCGATACTGAGGCCTTTGGGAAATACCCAATTTACAGAGGCATTTCCAGTATCAGGATTTGCGGGACTCTGAATGCTCAGCCCCAGACTGGTGTGCAAAAAACCAAAATATGCATCTTTGGTAAATGGCAAATTGGCCAACAGCATAGCTATTATGACGCACGTTATCAATGTTACGCCTGTAGCCCAAGGTTGGTCCATAAAATTTTGACTATGTGATTGAATATTCTTTTTTCCTTTGTTCCAAATGTCAGTTAATGTAAAACTCATCTAATGATATTTTTCGTTATTATTCTCCGTAAATGTATTTGTGTTGCTCCGGACTAAGCACGTCAATGCCGATACCCCAATCGGCAAGTTTCCTATCCGCGACTTCGCGGTCAATTTCCGAAGGCACATTGTTCAGCATTTCTCCTGGAATCCTTGCGATGGTATCCTGATGCTCAACCAAGTATTTGGCGCTCAAAGCCTGGATAGCAAAAGACATATCCATTATCTCGGCAGGGTGGCCGTCGCCGGCAGCCAAATTCACGAGCCTTCCTTCTGCCAATATATAAACAGTCTTTCCGTTAGAGAGTTTGAAAGCCTCTATATTGTTTCTGGCCATCTTGTGCTCTACAGCAATCTGGTGCAGTCTGGCTATGTCTACTTCGACATCGAAATGCCCTGCGTTGCAGCATATTGCTCCATCTTTCATTTTCAAGAAATCAGGCTCGGTGATTACATCCTTGCAGCCTGTCACTGTAATGAAAATATCTCCGATGGCTGAAGCCTCTGACATCTTCATTACTTTGAATCCGTCCATAACGGCTTCCATTGCCTTGATAGGATCAACTTCGGTGACTATCACGTCGGCTCCAAGACCCTTGGCTCTTGCGGACACACCCTTGCCGCACCATCCATATCCTGCGACAACTACATTCTTTCCTGCCACTATCAGGTTTGTTGTCCTATTGATTCCGTCCCATACCGACTGGCCTGTGCCGTAACGGTTGTCGAAGAAATGTTTGCAGGAAGCATTGTTCACAAGCATCATAGGGAACATAAGTTTGCGAGCCTTGTCCATTGCCTGTAGCCTGAGAATTCCTGTGGTCGTCTCTTCGCAACCCCCGATTACCCCCGGAATCAGGTTGCGATATTCCGAATGAATCATATTCACAAGATCCCCACCATCATCGATGATGATGTTCGGGCCGATGGAAATCACGTTTCTGATTGCAGCGAAGTATTCTTCGGTTGTCGCTCCGTGTTTGGCGAATACATTAAGTCCTTCGTGGACCAATGCTGCTGCAATATCATCTTGTGTGGAAAGAGGATTGCTTCCCGTGATATACATTTCAGCCCCGCCTTCTGCCAATATCTCGCAGAGGTGGGCGGTTTTCGCTTCCAGATGAACCGACAGTGCTACTTTCTTACCCTTGAAAGGCTTCTCAGCCTTGAATTCTTTTTCCAACCCAGCCAGAAGTGGCATATGGTGGCGAACCCAGTCGATTTTAAGTTCCCCGTCTTGCCAAAGATCAGGGTTTTTGATGTCATAAGCCATATTTTCCCAAATTACATTTTTGTAAAATTACTTTTTTTTGAGCATTTCTGCAACAGAATGGAATTAGTATCTTTGCAAATAATTGAATTTTTATGAGTGGATTATTGATAGCATTGCTAATTCCCTTTGCAGGAACGACACTTGGATCAGCCTGTGTCTTCTTTATGAAGGACAAATTCCCTGCAAGGATACAAAATACATTGATCGGATTTGCAGCCGGTGTTATGGTGGCTGCGTCTGTATGGTCTCTTTTAATCCCAAGCATTCAAATGGGAGCTGCAGCTTATGGCAAGATGGCGGTAATACCTGCATTGATAGGCTTCTTGATAGGAATGGGATTTTTGTTCCTATTGGACCAATTGACCCCGCATTTGCACATTGGTACGAATCAGGCTGAAGGCCTTCCTAGCAAGATTTCCAGGACGGCAATGCTTGCATTGGCCGTCACCTTGCACAATATCCCTGAGGGAATGGCAGTGGGGGTGGTGTTCGCTGGCGCGATGGAAGGCAGTTCGACAATGTCCCTTGCAGGCGCGACAGCGTTGGCCTTAGGAATTGCAATCCAGAATTTTCCTGAAGGGGCCATTATATCGATGCCGATGAGGGCTGAAGGGAATAGCAAATGGAAGGCTTTCATAATTGGGACTTTAAGCGGAACGGTAGAACCTATCGGGGCCATTGTCACCATATTGCTTGCCTCAAGCATTGTCCCATTGATGCCATATTTTCTTGCTTTCGCAGGGGGAGCGATGCTGTATGTAGTGGTTGAGGAATTGATTCCTGAATCTTCTTCCGGCCCTCATTCGGATCTCGGTACTGTAGGTTTTGCCCTTGGTTTCGCCCTTATGATGGTTCTGGATGTCGTTTTCAGCTAATAGTATTTCCTTTCTTCCCTGTAAAGGGCAATAAAGATGAAAAGCAGGACGGTGAAGGCCCAAAGAGATGATCCTCCGTAACTTAGGAATGGCAAAGGTATTCCTATGACAGGCATTAATCCGATGGTCATACCTATGTTTATGAATAGATGCATAAAGATGCAACTGGCCACACAATACCCATATATTCTTGTGAAATTCTCCCTGCTCTTGTCCGCATCTGCCATTATCCTCCAAATCATAAAGACATAGACCAGTATGACAATGAAGCAACCGGCGAAACCCCATTCCTCTCCCACTGTGCAGAAGATGAAATCGGTGCTCTGTTCAGGTACGAAGCCGTAGGAAGTCTGAGTCCCTTTAAGATAGCCTTTTCCGAACAAGCCTCCCGAGCCTATGGCAATCATAGACTGGTTCACATTGTACCCGACACCTGTCGGGTCGTCTTTCATACCCAAAAGCACCTCTATACGTTTGCGTTGGTGCTCCTGAAGCACACTGTTGAATATGAAGTCGGTTGAGAAGACCAGCATAACCCCGATCACGAAGCCTCCGATAGAAGCCATCATAAAGTGATTTTTCTTCTTGTAAGCCAGCACCAATATGATAGGGATGCTTATAACCGCCAATGTTAGAAGGACATACAACGGCTTTATATTGGCCAATATATGCTTGATCCCAGAACCGGCTGCCTGCACTGAGGTGATGTCGGCGCCAGTGAGGTATATCCATAATTTCGGAATGAAGGCAATAGCCGTCATCACCACCGCGCCTAACAGAAGATAAAGGAACGTATTGCGGGAATTGACGCTATTGCAGAGCCAAATGATTGCTATCAAGATGAATATGGCTATAAAGGGCGAAGTGACCATTGTCAATATGAACAGCAGGATCGCCATCCCGATCATAAAAAGCCACCACCCTGAAAAGCCCTCCCTGTAGAGCACGAAAATGAATCCCACATATACCAATGCCGACCCCGTCTCGCTTTCTGCCAATATTACCATCATTGGCAGGCCAATGACGAAGGCCGTGATGAGGAAATCAGAGAATTTGGTAATCTTGTAGTTGCCTCGGCTCATCAGCATTGCCAATATGAGCGAGGTAGATATCTTCGATATTTCTGCCGGCTGGAATCGAACAGGTCCGAATTCGAACCAGGATCTGGAGCCTTTGACTTCAATGCCCAGGAAAATGACCGCGACAAGTAAGACAAGCACGAATACATAGATCGGTATAGGCACTGATTGCCAGAATCTCGGGTTGATGGCAAATAGGATCAAGGCTGCAAGTCCGAATGCCGTGAGTATCCATATTGCCTGTTTTCCGCAACGGAAGTTGAAGTCCAATATCGAAGAAGGTTCCGATGAGTGGATAGACGCATATATGTTGATCCAGCCGAAGATCACCAACAATAAGTAGCAAATCACCAGTTTCCAATCAATAGCCTGACTCAGGCCTCTTTCGTGCGGATTCGACATATTCTAATTAGTTTTGACCCTGGACATCAAATTTCCTTGCATCATCTTCTCTTCCATAGGCTTGCGTTTCTCGTCTATGGTCCTCCTCAAATATTTCTCCACCAACAGCGATGCGATAGGGCAAGCCCAAGTGGCACCGAAACCTGCATTTTCCACATATACCGCCACTGCAATTTTAGGATGATTCCTGGGAGCGAAACAGATGAATACCGAGTTATCCTCTCCACGAGGGTTCTGTGCCGTTCCTGTCTTTCCGCAAATATCCAAGCCGGGGATGGCTGCAATGCTTGCAGTCCCCCCTGAGCCGAATCCGCTGTTAACAGCCCTCCACATACCATTGATGACTTTCCTATATTGGGTCGTGTCCACCATTGTGTAGTGACGTTGATGATATTTAGGATCGATTTTCACTCCTGGAGAATCTTTTACTATGTGAGGAATTACATAATAGCCTCTGTTTGCTACGGTTGCGCATAAGTTCGCAATGTGAAGGGGAGTGACACCGATTTCTCCCTGTCCGATGGAAAGGGAAATGACGGTAGTGAATTTCCATCCGCCTTTGCCGTATATCCTGTCATAATATTTCGAGGTAGGAATATTGCCTCCGAGTTCGGCAGGGAAGTCGCTTCCCAGTTTCTGACCGAAACCCATACTCTCCACATAGTCGTGCCATTTGTTGAACGCCTCTTCTGTGGTAGAGTATTTCCTGTTTTCTAGGATATTCCTCATCACATAGCAGAAATAGCCGTTGCAGGACATCATAATGGCCTCTTCCAGATCCAATGGCGAACGGTGCTGGTGGCAACCCAACTTGTGGCTCCCGTAAGGATAACCCCTATAGCAAGGATATCTCATCGAAGGGACCAAGGTGCCTTCCTGAAGTCCAATGAGTCCATTGACCAATTTGAAGACTGAACCTGGAGGGTAAGATGCCTGTACGGCCCTGTTGAACATTGGCTTATAAGGGTCCTTAATGATTTCGGAATAATGCTTGCCTATGTCTGCAAGCATACTTACGTCGATTCCCGGGCTGGAAATCATTGCCAGAATTTCTCCTGTTTCAGGTTCAATGGCTACCACACTGCCCACTTTGTTCTGCATAAGTTCCTGTCCGTATTGCTGTACTTCGGCATCTATAGTTGTGACAATATCGTGACCTGGAACAGCTTCACGGTCCATTTCGCCATTCTTGTATCTGGTCTGTATCTGGTTGTGAGAATTCCTAAGATAGATATGATACCCTTTTTCGCCTCTCAAGTCGGTTTCCCTCGCTGCTTCGATTCCTGTCTTGCCGGCATAGTCTCCTGAACGGTAGACTCCAGGATCCTTCTTAATGTAACTTTCATCTACTTCAGATACATAGCCAAGAAGGTTTCCTCCTGCGTTGATAGGATAATCGCGGATGCTTCGCACTTGGCCTTTGAATCCTGGGAACTTATATTCGATTTCTGCGAAACGCATATAGACTTCAGGAGGGAGTTGCTTCATCATTATCATCGACTGATATCCTATTCTTTTCCTATTCCTATGATAATCAGCCATTTTATCGCGTATGAAATTCTGATCCACTCCCAATGCGTCAGCGAGCAGTAGGGTGTCGAACGGCTCCACTTCTTTCGGCGTGACCAAGATATCGTAAGCCACCTTGTTCCCGACAATGACTTTGCCGTTTCGGTCATAAATCACTCCACGGGTAGGATATACGATATCGTATACCATAGAATTGTTGGAAGCGTCGATTTTGTATCTGTCGTCCAAGATCTGGATGACGAAAATTTTCCCCAAAAGGATGAGGGCGACAACGACAAGTCCAAGGAGAAGTTTTTTTCCCCTTTCAGATTGTTGACTGTCTTCTTTATTTCCTCTCATCCGGAGCAGCTATGTCTACAATTAACAAAGATAATAAATATCCCGTAAGAAGTGATAGGCTGAATCTGATTAGATTGAATGAAGTCGATCTGAGGCCTGCTCCATCGGCCGCGATGTATATGACGAGGAACAATGATTGCACCATCAGAAGTGCGAAAGATACTTTCCCGAGTCCGTGTTTGCGTATTGAGAATGATTCGTGCCGCTCTGAAAGTTCAGTCCCGAACATCAAGTTTATGACACCTTTCCTTACGAAGGCCACAGGAACCAATGCAAGGGCGTTCAGGCCGATGACTCCTTCCGAAAGCCAATCCACTGCCAATCCCGAGACGAAGGCAATGAGAAGAGCCCCACCCGTCCCGACTCTGTCAGGAAGGCAGAGAATGATCGCAGGAAGCAGTGTCAGGGTGATCAGAGGGGTCAGCCTGAAGTAATTGCCGATAAGAATCTGCAATGCCACCATTACGATGTAAGTTATGAGATAGTTTCGCTGGCTCATTTCTTTTCATTTACTGGTTCTTCACTCTTCTCCAAATCGTTCATTTCCACTTCTCCGACATTCGTCACCACAGTAACATATCTAAGCATTGAAAAGTCTTGGAACAACTTGATTTTGATTTCATTAGTAGCTCCGTTCACTATTCTGGAAGTCCCAGCGACTCCGAGAGGGATGTCGGCTGGGAATATGGACGAATAGCCGCTGGTATAGATGGTATCTCCAGGATGGAATTTGTATTGCAATGGGATTTCCTTCAACAATGCCCCTTTTGTGCTTCTCCCGTCCCAGACCATCGGGCCTACGGCTCCTTGCTTGCCCAGACGTGCGCTGATGCTGATTTCAGAGTTCATAAAGGACAATGCATAGGAATATTCTTTGCCCACAGCATCGATGATTCCCACAACCCCGTTTCTGCTAATGATTCCGGATTTCGGAGTGATTCCTTGATTCGAGCCTTTGGAAATGATTATGTAGTTGTGCTGCTTGTTCCTGCTGACCTTGATAATGGAGGCTGGAATGTACTTGAACCCGACAGTCTTCGTGATGGCTGAGTCCGCTTCGCTGATATGGTTCAACTCAATGTAAGCCTGATATTTGCGTATCTTTTGGGAGAGAGCGAAGTTTTCTTGTGCCAGGTCTTCATTTTCTTTGCTGAGGTTGAAATATCTTCTTATAGACTCTGAACCGCCCCAGGCTTTAGCCATAAATCCGTGAATCTTGGCGGAAATCCAGATATTTTGCAGTTTCTCGTTATTATTCAACATATTCAATGCGGCAATCTCCAAAACAATGAAAATCACCGCATTGATAATAGATGGTATAATATTGCGATTCGCCGGCATTATTTCATAAGAAAGGAATAATTCGAAGTGTTCTTAAGTGCAATGCAGGTACCTCTGGCGACTGCGCGTAGAGGATCTTCTGCCACGTGGAACGGAATATTCACTTTCTCGGTAAGACGTTTGTCCAAGCCTCTGAGCAAGGCGCCTCCGCCTGAGAGGAAAATACCGTTCTCTACGATATCGGAATATAACTCAGGGGGAGTCATTTCCAATACGTGAAGCACTGAAGATTCTATTTTTGCGATCGACTTGTCCAGACAATGTGCGATTTCCTGATATGTGATGGTGGCATCTACAGGATGTGCAGTCATCATATTAGGACCTCTGACCACGTAAGGCTCCGGCTCGCTGTCCAATTCCGGGAGGACTGAGCCTACTGCTATCTTGATCTTTTCTGCCGTAATCTCTCCGACTTTGATGTTGTGTTGCTGTTTCAGGTAATACTGAATATCGCTTGTGAATACGTCTCCAGCCGTACGGATACTGTCCTGCTGGACTATGCCTCCGAGGGAGATGACTGCAATTTCCGTAGTACCGCCTCCGATATCCACAACCATATTGCCCTTAGGCGCTTCCACGTCAAGGCCAATACCCAAGGCCGCTGCCATAGGTTCGTAGATTAGGAATACGTCACGGCCACCTGCGTGCTCTGAAGAATCCCTGACGGCCCTTATTTCGACTTCGGTACTTCCGGAAGGAATGCCGACAACGATTTTAAGATTCGGGGCGAACAAAGTCTTGTGTTTGCTGTTCACCTGCTTGATGAAGCCCCTTATCATCATCTCAGCAGCATTGAAGTCTGCGATGACACCATCCCTCAAAGGACGAATGGTCTTGATGCCGGGATTCACCCTTTCGTGCATCAACTTGGCTTTCTGTCCAAGTGCGATGCATTTGCCTGTATTATTGTCAATAGCCACAATGCTCGGCTCGTCGAGGGCTATCTGGTCATTCTGGAAAATGACTGTATTGGCAGTGCCAAGGTCCATTGCGAGCTCTTGTGTCAAAAATGAAAATGCCATATTGATATCTTTCTATAAATTAGCGCGTAAAATTACAAAAAAAAGTTAGATTTGCCTTATAATATCTGATATATGGAGAGAAATATTTATGTGGTGATGATGGCTGGGGGAAGTGGATTGCGAATGGGGGCTGACAAGCCTAAACAATTCATAGCCCTTGGAAACAAACCCATCCTCAAGTGCACAATAGAGAAATTCATCAAGGCCTGTCCTGGTATAAAAGTGATCACAGTACTGCCTAAGGACTATTTGCAGGTATGGAAGGATTATTGTATTTCGTCAGGATTCATATATCCTCAGGCATTGGTAGAAGGAGGCATCACCCGTTTCCACTCCGTAAAGAATGCTCTTGCCAAGGTGCCTGATGGAGCCATCGTGGCGATTCACGACGGAGTTCGCCCCTTGTTGTCCACGTCGTTGATTAAAACTTTGATCGCCCAGATGAAAACTGCTAGAGCCGTTATCCCAATAGTCCCTTGCATCGACACACTCAAATCGCTTCAGCCAATCCAGCATCCTGACGGGACAGTTTCGTTCAAACCCATTGAAGGGCCTGAACCTGACAGGTCTAGGATCTTCTGCGCCCAGACTCCTCAGATTTTTCGATCTGAAGATATTAAAGAGGCATATACTACGGCTTATGATGTATCGTTTACAGACGATGCTTCAGTAGCCGAATCCAAAAAAATACCCCTCACCTATGTTATGGGTGAGAGGTACAATCTCAAGATCACGACTCCTGATGATCTGGATATGGCCAGAGCCATCTTTTCAGTGAAGAAGAAGTGATTATTTCTTGTCTGATTCCGAGAATTTGGTCCTTTCGTATTCCTTTACCCAGACCTGACGTTCAAAGGCTTCGTCAAGTGAAATCATAGTTTCAGTTGACTGAACATAAGGGATCTTCTGGATCCTGTTCAAGATGACCTCCATAAGGTGGTTGTTGTCCAAGCAATATACTTTGACCAAAATTGCTGTGCCGCCTGTTACGAAATGGCACTCAACAATCTCGGAAATTTTTTTCAAGGCTGCCGCAACCTCAGGATACTTGTTAGCTTCCGAAAGAGTGACACCAATGAAAGCGCAGACATCCAGGCCGAGGGTCTGAGGCTTGACCAGAAGACGGGAGCCAGTGATGACGCCGTTGGTTTCCAATCTCTTTACTCTCTGATGAATAGCAGCTCCGGAAACTCCGCACTCCCTTGCTATCTCCAGAAAAGGCATCCTGGCATTCTTCACGAGAAAGCCTAGGATTTTCTGATCAATCTGATCAATGTGGTAACTTGACATCGCTTTCAGTTTTTAAATTTATTGGCACAAAAATAATGATTAATTATTAATAATTGTGCTGCTAAACCTAAAAATTTACATTTTTTCGATGGAAAATCTTTCAGTTTGGTATGAAACCGTCTATTTTTTTGCCTTTCTCTTACCAGTTGGGGTGGACGTGGTGATGATTTCCTTACACTTTTCCTCTGTCAGGTCTTCGGCTTTCACGTCACGAGGGATTTTATAATTTGCCCCATCGTGCTTGATATAAGGACCATACCTGCCATTGATCACTTGGATATCGCTATCCTTGAACTCTGCGATGACATTGTTGGTCGTGGGCTTGTTCAACTCTTTCTCTACCAATGCTGAACAATCCTCCAAAGGGACACTTACAGGATCCACGCCGCGAGGCAATGAGAAATTCTTGTCGCCCCATTTGATGTATGGGCCGAATTTCCCTTTCAGTGCGATAATGTCTACGCCTTGATATTGGCCTACGGTACGAGGCAGTTTGAATAATTTGAGGGCATCCTCCAATGTGATATTCTCGATCAACTGGCCTTTGCCCAGGCTGGCGAACTGGCGCTTGTCACCATCTCCTTTCTGAATGTAAGGCCCGTATTTTCCGTACTTTGCAGTGATAATCTCCCCATCGGAAGGATCTTTTCCCAATTCTTTGGATACGTGGCTGTATTCCTTATTGTTAAGAGTCTCTTCTACTTTTCCGTGGAAAGGATTGTAGAATTCGGAAATTACAGAATTCCACACTTTCTTTCCTTCTGCTATCTTATCGAAATCTTTCTCCACATTTGCAGTGAAATCGTAATCCAATATGCTGTTGAAATTCTTGACCAAGAAATCCGTGACGATCATTCCTATCTCCTGAGGAATCAATTTGCCTTTCTCGGCCCCCAAGACCTCGACTTTCTTGCTTTCTGCAATCACGCTGCCTTTCAGTTCCATATCTTGGACTGATACTCTCTTTCCTTCTTTGTCACCTTTGACAATATAGCCTCTTCCTGTAGTCAGAGTGGTGATGGTCGGAGCATAAGTAGAAGGCCTGCCGATTCCCAACTCTTCAAGCTTTTTCACAAGGGTAGCCTCTGAATATCTAGGCTGGGCCTGAGTGAATTTGCATTCCGCAGAAATGCTTTTTGCATCTAGTGAATCTCCTTTCCTTAGGGAAGGAAGTATTACTTCTTCGTCATCTGAAGAAGGATCATCCGAACTTTCCATATAGACTTTGAGGAATCCGTCGAACAATATCTGCGATGCTTGTATGCCAAACTTCTCAGACCTTTTGTCCGAAGCCACTTTGATATTGGTATTCATCACTTTGGCATCTGCCATCTGTGAAGCCACGGTCCTTTTCCATATAAGGTTGTAAAGAGCATTTTCAGCTGAATCCCCATCTATTGAAGTATTGGCAATGAATGTAGGGCGAATGGCCTCGTGCGCTTCCTGAGCTCCCTTGGAATGGGTCTTATATTGTCTCGTCTTGGAATATTCTGCACCGTAATTGTCTGTAATGAAGCTTTTTGCGGTTCCCAAAGCAAGACTTGACAGATTCGTGGAATCAGTTCTCATATAGGTGATGAGACCTCGCTCGTAAAGAGCCTGAGCCACACGCATTGTCTTGCTGACTGGAAAATGCAATTTTCTGGAGGCTTCCTGTTGCAGTGTGGAAGTCGTGAATGGGGGAGCAGGGAATCTGGAACCTTCTTTCTGCTCTATGCTTTCGATGCTGAAATGAGCTCCAATGCTGTCTTCCAAGAACTTACGTGCTTCTTCAATGCCCTTGAACTTGGTATCCAACGTAGCACTGACCTTTACACTTGCTGCCGTTCCTTCTGGATGAAAGATGGCCGTGACCTTGTAAAATGGCTCGGGCTTGAAGGCCATAATATCTTTTTCCCTGTCTACTACGAGCCTGAGTGCGACGGACTGTACCCTTCCTGCTGAAAGTTTCGGCTGGATTTTCCTCCAAAGGATAGGGGACAATTCAAAACCGACCAATCTGTCCAATACCCTCCTGGCCTGCTGCGCATCCACCAAGTTCATATCAATGTCCCTCGGTGTCTGAATGGCGTGAAGGATGGCCTCTTTCGTAATTTCATGGAATACGATCCTATGAGTGTTTTCCTTTTTCAAACCCAAGGTCTCGAAAAGATGCCACGAAATTGCCTCTCCCTCACGATCCTCATCGGATGCAAGCCATACTGTGGATGCTCCTGATGCTGCTTTCTTAAGTTCGGAAACGATTTTTTTCTTATCTGCAGGGACGGAATACTCCGGTTTGAAACCATTCTCCACGTCCACGCTAAGTTTCTTTTCCTGTAGGTCACGAATGTGGCCGAAACTAGGTTTCACTACGTAATCTTTTCCTAAGAATTTTTGGATAGTGACAGCCTTAGATGGTGACTCAACGATAACTAAATTCCCCTCCATATCTACTATTTTTTAATTTAGACTGCAAAGTAAAGGACAAACCGACTAATTTTCCAAATTTTAGTATTAATTTTGTCTCTGATGTAAATTTATTGCAATGACCGAAGAAGGCAAAAAGAAAGTTGTCAAGTGGTTTTGGATCATCTTAGCGATTCCAGTATGCTCGATGCTGATTATGCTGCTTCTGGTTTGGTTGTTTGCGGATATCCCGTCTTTTAAAGAGTTGGAAAATCCGGACAGCAAACTAGCCACACAAGTAATCGCGGAAGATGGGGAAATCCTGAACACATTTCATATTGAAAACAGGACTTATGTAAGTTACGAAGACCTGTCACCGAATCTGGTGCACGCCGCAGTGGCTACCGAGGATGTCCGTTTCTATAATCATTCAGGTGTGGACTTCTGGAGTCTCGGACGTGTATTCGTCAAGACTCTGTTGTTGAACCATACCAGTCAGGGAGGCGGCAGTACCATTACCCAGCAGTTGGCCAAGACCCTTTATCCAAGGAAGGAGATGGGTAGGAAGATACCTGTTGTCTATCAATTGAGTATGATTTGGATCAAACTCAAGGAATGGATTACGGCAGTAAAACTCGAAAGAGATTATACTAAGGACGAAATTATGGATATGTATCTCAATTCCGTCTTTTTCGGTAGTAATGCCTATGGTGTCCGCTCAGCCTCAATGACATTCTTCGGTAAGGATCCTAAGAATCTGACAGTCGAAGAAAGCGCCCTTCTAATAGGTATGGTCAACAAACCGACCAGGTACAATCCTGTCATCAATCCTGACAAGGCATTGATTAGAAGGAACTTCGTCATTGGCCAGATGGTCAAAGCCGATTATCTCACCAAGGAGCAGAGCGATTCCATTCAGCAGATTCCTATTTCATTGTCATATCAGGTTCAGGACAATAATGCCGGCATCGCCCCATATTTCAGGGATATGCTGAAGAAAGTGATGTGCGCAGAGAAGCCACGTCGTTCCGATTATGACCAAAAAGAAGATTTTGCAGTCGATTCCACTTTGTGGGCAGACGATGCCCTCTACGGTTGGGTACATAAGAATCTCAAACCGAACGGTCAGGAATACAATCTGGATCGCGACGGACTTCGCATCTATACCACTATTAATTATAAGATGCAGAAATATGCCGAGGAGGCAGTTGCTGAGTATCTTGGAAAGAGCCTTCAGAAGAGTTTTTGGACAGATCTCAGATGGAAGAAGAACAAGCCATTCTCTAATGATGTACCTCAGTCGGTAATCGACATCGTAATGTCTCAGGCTCGCCATTGGAGCGACCGTTATCAGGTGATGATGAAAGACGGAGCTTCCGAGGAAGAAATCAATAGAAGTTTCGGCACCAAGACCCAGATGAGATTGTTCTCTTGGAACAAACAAGGCTATATAGATACGGTGATGACACCTACCGATTCCATCAAATATTATAAGTCTATCCTTAGGGCTGCCTTTATGGCGGTACAGCCTTCCACCGGAGCAGTCAAGGCTTATGTCGGAGGACCAAACTATAGATATTTCAAGTATGACAATGTCCGTCAGGGCAAGCGTCAGGTGGGATCTACCATCAAGCCATTCCTTTACACTCTCGCTATGCAGTCAGGCATGACCCCTTGTGACAAGGTGGTGGATGTGCCTCAGACATTTATCCTTGCGGATGGTACCACTTGGACTCCGCGAAGCACAGACAAGGCAGATTGGATCGGACAGACCGTGACATTGAAATGGGGACTTACACATAGTTCGAACAATATTTCCGCTTATCTTATGAAGCAGTTCGGACCTGAAGCGATGGCTTCTGTGATGAGGCAGATGGGTATCGGAAGCCACGTGGACATAGTTCCTTCACTTTGCGTCGGACCGGCAGACCTGTCTCTGTATGAGATGGTTTCAGCATATAACACCTTCCCATCCAAGGGAGAGTATGTATCACCTATTTTCGTGACGAGGATTGAAGACAATCAGGGCAATGTCATTTCCGAATTCACTACCCGTACAAGAGAGTCCATCGGAGACCGTACGGCTTACCTGATGGCCAACCTTATGGAGAATGTAGTCGTGAGCGGAACTGCAGCCAGGCTTAGAAGTACTTATGGACTTAGAGGTGAGATAGCCGGAAAGACCGGTACCACCAACGACAATGCGGATGGTTGGTTTATCGGATACACTCCTACCATTACCGCCGGTGTGTGGGTAGGATGCGAGGATCGTCACGTGCATTTCCAGTCATTGGCTTTGGGAAGCGGCTCAAATATGGCCTTGCCAATATGGGGTATATGGATGAAGAAAGTATTGGCTGACGGGACTTTGGGCATTTACAGTTCTGACAAGTTCGTGGCTCCTCCTGGGATGTCCCTGAATCTGGACTGTGGCGTAGGGGGGCCTGTTACATCTTCGACAACCGATGAGAATGGTGCTACGCAGGAGGAACAAGATAAAGCTGAAGATTATTATTTTGAGTAAAATATTTGTAATTATATGAAATATAGTAAGATAGCCGTTATTTACGGAAGTGACTCCTCAGAATGGGAGGTGGCTTGCCGCAGTGGTGAATTTACCGCATCAAGGATCGATGGCTCGAAGTACGATGTGTACGAGATTCTTGCAAGATTCGGTAAATGGCGTCTGGTAGCATATAGGAAAAAAGACTCTATGAGAGTGACTTTCCCTGAGGGGGCCAGACCGGAAGTGGACAAGACAGATTTTTCCGTCAAGGTATATGGTGAGAAAGTGAGATTCGATTTTGCATATATTATGCAACACGGCAAACCTGGTGAGAATGGGCTGCTCCAAGGCTATTTGGAAATGATAGGCATTCCGTTCAGCAGTTGCAGTTCTTTCGTTTCCACTATCACTTTCGACAAATTTGCTTGCAAGAATTACCTTAGGGATACTGACATTGTCAAATGTGCCCCTGATGCATTCTTCCGCAAAGGCGGAGATCTTCAGGAATTCAGCAAAACCACAGTTGATAAGCTTGGCTTGCCACTTTTCGTGAAACCGACCGATGGGGGATCAAGTTTTGGAATATCTAAGGTCAAAGAGGCAGATGCCCTTACAGGTGCTATCAAATATGCTTTCTCGGAAGGCGATACAGTGATAGTCGAGCAAGCCATTGACGGCCGTGAATTCACTTGCGCCGTGTATTCCGATGGTAAGCAGCTACAGGCTCTTCCTTTAGTCGAGATTGTCTCCAAAAATGAATATTTCGACTATGATGCCAAGTACAATGGCAACAGTCAGGAGATATGTCCTGCACAAATTTCCGAGGAGGAATCCGCTGAGATACAAGAAACGACTAAAAAAATATATGAGCATCTGGGGTGCAAAGGTCTTGTCAGAGTCGACTATATCAAGTCTGAAAAAGAAGGCTTGTATTTCTTGGAGGTCAATACGATCCCAGGAATGACAAGTGCGTCATTGGTGCCTAAGATGGTTAGGGCCGCAGGAATAGACATTACTGATTTCCTGACCACTATTATTGAAAATTCATAACTTATGCTTTTAACAGAGTTCCTGAAAAACGGAATTGCAGCTCTTGAAAGCCTATATCCTACTGCAGAGGCCAGAACGATTGTCCTGATGTTATGCGAGGCCAAGATAGGTACCAAGAATTACACACATATCGTCGAACCGAATTTCGAAATCAATTCCGACCAAATCCCCAAGTTGCAGAGCGATATGGAAAGGCTTGTCAAAGGCGAGCCTATTCAATATGTTGTCGGCAAGACGGAATTTTGTGGTTTGACATTCAATGTCAACAGATCTGTCCTTATTCCAAGGCCGGAAACCGAATTGCTATGCCGAGAGGCTATCAAGATCGGTTCCCGTATTCAAAGGATGAGGGTTGCCTATGGCAAGGCTGCAGTGCCTGTCCGGATACTTGATTTATGTACAGGTTCTGGAAACATCGCTTGGACATTGGCACTCTCTGTGCCTGGAGCCAAGGTGGTGGCAGCAGATGTGTCTGATGAGGCACTTCAAGTAGCAAGCACTCAACCTTTTACGGACCTCCTTGAAGAGAAGGGCGCCATTGCTCCTGAATTCGTCAAAGCCGATATCCTGGATACAGATCAGGAGTTCGATCACGGCCAATTCGATCTTATACTTAGCAATCCGCCATATATAATGAATTCCGAGAAGTCGATGCTTCGACAGAATGTGTTGGATTATGAGCCTGAGTTGGCTTTGTTCGTGTCGGACAGTGATCCTTTGAAATTTTATAAGGCAATTGCAAAATGGTCGGATAAATTTCTTGCAGAGGAGGGAAAAGGTCTCACGGAAATCAACGAAGTCCTCGGCCAGGCCACTCTGGAGCTGTTTAAGACCTCTGGATATGGGTCTTCCGAGATCATAAAGGACTTCTACGACAAGAACAGATTTATACTTTTCTTTAGATAAATTTCACTGAAAATATGCCTCAGGCATAGGTGAAATAGCGATTATATAGTTTATCCGTTGAATTTTTGTTTCAACGGATAATCTTTTATCTCTTTGTACATAAAATACAATGAGATATGAGAAACTTGTTTATTCCGTGGATTGTGATTGTCGCTATGGTCATTGGCGGCAATGCTTGTGAGAGGCTTGACGATTCTTTGGACAAGCACAAAGATGGGGACGAAGAACTTATTCTGACTTCTGATGTGGCCATTATGCTGTCGAATTTGTCATTGGGAGGGGAACAGCTGAGAGAGGTGCACGATGCTGTATCTTCTTCAGTTGGAAATGGTTACGATGAGGAGTACACTATGTCAAATCTTTTCAAGGCTCCTGGTACCGGTGTGGGTGACGATACTTCTGATACTAAGGCTGAGAGTCGGTATGAATGTCCGCTCAGAGGTATGATTGAGCAATATGTCAAATCCAAATTCGAAACCAAGTCCTGGACTGACGATTCCGTTACTGCGCTAAAATACATAGAGGCTTTGACGAAATCGGGTATGCAGATTTATTGGCCATATTCTGAAAACTGGGATGGTAAGCAACTGCCTGTGATTACTTTTGACCCAGATGACAATTCCGATGCCAATGAAGGTTACAGTATTGCTGTGGATGCCAATGGGGAAAGAACGGTCGAGAAGGTGATAGTCAATGAGCAATTGGCGATGGAGCGGCCTGTTTGGGTGGTGAATCGCAATGATGATGGGCGATATTCAACATTGCAAGTTCTGCGTCGTGAAGATCCGAATTGGGGTACTGGAGGTGGGGAGATTTCCGTTGCTTCTACTCTTAAAGTGTTGCTGCTCAAAAGTATAAAGATGAAAAGGAATTACGATACTTGGTTTGCCGGGGGATCGGAGTTTTTTATCAAATGTGGTTCTGTTGAGGATTTCAGTGCGAGTACTGAGGCTGAAATGAAGATATATCGGCCGACCATTACTGATTTTATGGTCGTGATCAAGAGGAGGCAAAAGGGGGAAGAAGTGCCGATGAATGTGGTCTTGGTTTCTGATTGGACGGATCAGTTGGAGAGTTGCGCTTTTCTGGTGGTTGAAGATGATGGAGGGACGAAGACTTCTTGGAAATGCAGTGCTGCTGTTAAGATCAAATCCAAGTCTTATGGTTTCGATATGTCCATTCCTTTCAATTCCAGTGATGACATAGTCTGGAGAGGGCAGCTTTCCAGAAGATATCTTGAAAAATACAACAGGATCCCTGGCCATTTCGGCGATCTGGACCTCACTTTTTCCATAATTTAGACCTTATCATAGTACATCTACTAGTGCAAGACGTTATCAGAAGTGGCACTTACTGTCATCTCGCAGACTTTGCAGTCGAAAAAGAGTTTGAACTTCTGGCCATTGTTGAGTAGGAACAGCGGCCTATTGCTTCCGCTTTTATGATATTTTGGACAAAGTCCCAATTCATAACGGATGCAGTATTTCGTCCTCATTAGCTCAGCATCTTTCTGATGTTCAAGTTCATAAGCCTTGTCAATTTTCTCCGCTCCACGTCCTGAATATACATCAGCGGCCAGATGATTGGCCACATTGTATTTGTATGAAAGCGCTTTAGCCTCCTGAACAGACTTATCAATATGTCCTGTGCCTAATGAGATGCTGAAGCATGGTATTTCCTCTAAAGTCTCAGCCAAGTCCCTGCGGATCCCGTTGATGAAAGAGGCTCTTAATAGTGGAAGCGGTCCCTTTGCTGAAATATTATCCACAAAGAAGTCGAACATACCGCTGTTTTTGTCCAGTTGGGAATGCAGCATAGACATCATCCTATCTTGGTTTTCAGCAATTTCTGATGCAAAGTTATATGATTTCTTTACAAGTCTTCCGTCTTCACTTGTGGCTGAGGCTTCCACGCCGCCTTCATTGAAAGACAACGAAATGCTTGCTGAAAGTAATCTCACACATTCATTGGCATCCAATTCTTTTTCAAAATCTGCACTTATGTTGCGGAACAATTTGGTCCGCGCTGACAATCCCTGCACAGATTTGCATCGGATCATATTGCCCTCGCAGACATCGCCCCTGAATCCTACCACGGCATCTTGGAAGATAAAGGCGAAACCATCCCCATTGGCAAGGTGAATTCCAGTCTTGGCTGGCTTTAGCGTCATAGAAATATCCGTACTTCCATTTAAGTGTTTGATATTCTGCACTGTGCCAATGAATTCTCCCATCGATTTGGCTGCATCCATAGAGGACCATTGCCCTCTGTGACCATCGATGAACAGTTCAGTGTAGCCTCTGTTGAATGTCTTTTCTACATCTGGCAGGAAGCCTTTGACCACCTTGCCAAAAGAAGCTCTGCGGTATTTGTCAGGATTAAGTTCGATTAACCTGTCCAAGGCAATGGAATAGTCCCTTACCACATTCCTGACATAAGAGATATTTTTCAAGCGACCCTCTATCTTGAAAGAGCAGATTCCAGCATCGGCCAAGTCCATCAAATGATTCTTAAGGTTATAATCCTTGAGAGAGAGCAAGGCCTTGTTATTGACCAATATTTTGCCATCCTCATTTTGAAGATCGTACAATGAACGGCAGGCCTGAATGCATGCCCCCCTGTTGGCACTTCGACCGGAAATGAACTCAGACATATAGCATTCCCCGCTATAGCACACGCACAACGCGCCGTGAACAAAGAATTCCAATTCGCAGTCCACAGCTTTCCTGATAGCGGCAATCTGGTCCAATGACAATTCTCTTTCCAATACCAAGCGCGAGAATCCTAGGCTCTCATAGAACCTGGCTTTCTCAGGTGTCCTTATGGCACATTGGGTGGAAGCGTGAAGGGGAATCCGGGGATTGAATTGCAAAATGCCCAAATCCTGTATGATGAAAGCATCCGCCCCTGCATCTTCCAGATCTTCAGTCAATCGCCTGGCCTTGTCTAATTCCTGATCGTAAATTATGGTATTGGTAGTGATGAACACTTTTGCCCCGAAACGGTGCGCAAAAGAGCATAATCTGGCTATGTCCTCGACACTGTTTCCGGCAGCCTGCCTTGCCCCGAAGTCAGGCCCGGCAATATACACAGCATCGGCACCACAGTCGATTGCTGCAATGCCGATGTCAATGTTCCTTGCCGGAGCAAGAAGTTCAAGTTCCAACATTATTTGCTCAAAGCGTCCACTTGCTGTTTGGCAGAAGGTCCGAACTGAGGGTTGGTGAGTACTTTCTTGTAATTCTCGATAGCCTTAGCTTTGTTGCCGGCTTTCTGATAAAGGGCTGCAACTGTGAATATGATGGCATCGGCATTTCTTGCTTTTGGATTAATCTCCACGTATTTTTCGAAAGCTGCAATAGCCTCATCACTCTTTCCGAGTTTCTGAGAAGCCTGTCCAATGACAAGGTAAGCCTGAGCATCCTGCTCGATTTCATTGACCTTCTCTGCATTTGCGATAGCATCTGCATATCTTCCAGTCTTAAGCGCACCAGCTGCAGTCTTCAGGTAAAGGTTTGAAATCTGAGCCTTGGCCATTTTTTCTTGGCCATTGGCTGCTGCGTGTTTGAAAGCTTCAACGGCACCTTTGATGTCTCCAGTTGCGCTGAGAGCCTGTCCAAGATAGAGGGCTGCTGCTGCATTTGTAGTATCGGCATCCATTACCTTCTTGAAGGAAACGGCTGCTTTTGCATAGTCTTTGGCTTCAACGGCTGCTTTGCCGTCTTCCATATCTTTAAGAGTGGAAGCGTGAGCGATAAGGTCGTCAGCTTCCGTAGCAACATCGGCATTGCCATATTCTTTGGCAACCTTGGATGCTTCCTGAAATTTGGCAAGCGCCCCTGTTATATCCTTATTGTTATATAACTCTTTTCCGATGGAGAGAATAACTCCAGGTATATTTTCCTTGCAATTCTTGACGAGTTCTGCCCCTTCTGTTCCGCAAGCTTCTCCCATCTTCAATGCTTGTTCAAACAGTCCTAATGCAGCGACCTTGTCTGTCTGAAGAGTCGTGGCTGCATTGTTGTAGGTTTCGGTAGCTTTGGCCATGTCCTGTGCGGACATTGTTGCAGCAGAAATGATGGCTGCCGCGCAAATTAGCAAAATTTTTTTCATAATTCTTATCCTAATGTTTTATGTTTTCTACGTGACGTTTGCAAAAATAGCAAATATTTATTTTAATTTTGTACGTAATGAGAGCAAAAATTGAAATATTATCCAGTAAGCTATTATTATGCGTTCAAGCGTTGTTGTTATCAATAATAATGCCAGCACAGGGTTTGCCGGCACTTAAGGACGCATCGGAAATAACCTCAGGAACTCTGGCAAATGGAGTAAAATACTATCTTGTAAATAATTCCGTAGCCAAAGGACTGGCCGACTTAGCCATTGTCCGCAAGAGCAATGACACCTACACCGCCAGAAAGGAGTTATGCTCATTGGCACATTTCACTGATCGTCTTCCATATAGGTTCTTGTCTGACAAAGGTGTCGATTATGGACATTCGGGGTATATCAGCGGCACTCCTATATCCACAAGATTCCATTTCCGCAATGTCCCGATGATAGATAAGGCAGTCATTGATTCCACTTTGATGCTTACATTGAACATAATCGACGATTCGCAGGCCGATCAGGCAATCATCATAAGCGGCGACTTCGACAAGGTCAAAATATTGGAAGAGATGAAGATTCTTTCTATGACCAGTTCCCGTCGAAAAGGCATCGACACCCCATATTTATATAAGTGGGTGCCTACTGACTCTTTGGCTTGCACTAGGATTGATCCTGTAAGTAAAGAGATTTCATCATTGTCGGTGCAATATATTTCCAAACGCACTCCAGCGGATTATATGAACACGATGCTGCCTGTCATTACTAAGATGTATTCCGAACAACTCGGCTCCATCATTTGTTCAAGGCTGGAATATGAATTGCGCACAGTGGACATTCCTGTCGCGAGCGTGGATTTCAAGTATGTCAGTAGCGCGCAAACTCCTGGCAATGAGACGTATACATTCTCAATACATACTGATAAGGCCAATGTCTATGATGCTACATCGGTGCTAAGTTCCATTCTTGCCGCAGTTGATAGCAAAGGAGTGTCGCTTGATGAGTACAAAGAAGCAAAGAGAAGTTATATCGCCGGGCTGACGAGTTCTCATAGGCGAATGACTACCAATGACGAATATGTCACCAAGTGTGAGTCTGCTTTCCTTTATGGCGCTTCCCTAGCTTCTGAAAAAGCCGAGGCGGAATTCTATGCAAGCAGGTATATCGCCGATACCACTGAACTTCGTCTGTTCAATGTGTTTGCAAAGGCTCTCCTTTCCAAGACTTCTAATGTTGCCCTTAAAGTGGCCGCTTCTCCACAGGTGCGCACTGACAGCATCCGCAATATTTTCATAAAGGCTTGGGATCAGCAGTCATCGGACAAGACAGAGTATGTCTATAAGGTGGAAAAAGGAGATACTCTCAGCCTGCAGAGACGTTCTTTCAGGGCCAGAGTTGCCAATGTGAAGACAGAACCTATCTCGGGCGGGGAGACTTGGACCCTGAGCAATGGTGTCAAGGTAATATATAAGCAGACAGACGCTACCGGTTCTTTCAGTTATGCAATGCTGCTGAAAGGCGGGATTGACAATGTCCCCGGCCTGAGCAAGGGGGAGGGTGCTTTCGTGGGAGATATGTTGGGACTGTGCGACGTTGGGGGCCTGACTTATTATGATTTTGCTAGTATGCTGGAATCCAATGGGATAGTATGGAAGGCCAATGCCGATCTATCCGATATGAGGATAAGTGGCAGTGCTCCATCGGCAAAACTCAGCCTGCTGCTCAAATCCCTGGTCGCTTATTCTCAAGACCGATCTGTGAATCCGAAGGCATATAAATATTACAAGGCTTGTGAAGGCCTGCGTCTTGAGATGGAGAAAGGTTCGTCATCTTATCGCCTGGCAGTGATAGATAGCATTGTCCATACTGACGATCTCTTCTCTTTGGGCAAATTGCCTAGCAGTCTGGAGGATAGCCTTATGGTGAAGACTTCCAGGTATCTGGACAATCAGTTCTCTAAGGTGAACGACGGGGTGATAGTGCTGATAGGGGATTTGGACCCGAAGCGGGTCAAAGTCCTGCTTACCAGATATGCCGGTTGGTTCAATACTGAAAAGAATGCAATACATCGGGACAATAAACAAGTAAGTTTGAGTAGTGGTGCGACCACATATTCTGTGAACGGCAGCCGGCATTCCGTTGACATAGTCATGACGGCCCCTATGCAATATACGGCTGACGATTTCTATGCGGCTGTCATTTCCAAGTTGGTGGTGGCTCACGAACTGGTGACGGCTCTGTCTGAGTCTGGGATGTATGTGTCAGTGAGTGGCAGGTTCCAATTATGGCCTGAGGACCGTTACACTCTGAAGATATCTTGTGAGCAGGCAGATACCAACTCTTTGCCGGCAGCAGTCTCCCCGGAGGACGCATTTACTGTCTTGGGGAAGGTCCGTTCCGTCATAAATTCTCTGTCGGAAAAATATGTCCCTACCAGCGAATTGTCACAGTATAAGTCTTTAATGACCAATATCATATCCAACAATGCTTCTTCGACCGATTTCATAGTGTCCAATATCCTTACCAAGGTTTCGGATGGAAAGGACCTCTGGACCAAGAGTCAGGAGAAGGTCAATGCAGTCGGGCCTGAGAAGGTCAAAGAAATAATTTCCGCCCTCAATGGGGGCAATAAAGTCGAATACGTCGTTCAATGAATAAAAGAGCGTATAGTACGATAATACAGGTAGGCGATTGCCTTATCTCTGAGGATGTCTTCACTGAGTATTTCTATTGTGATTATGCGAAATGCAAGGGTGCTTGTTGCATAATCGGTGATAGTGGCGCTCCGTTGGAGGAGAATGAACTGGAATCATTGGAAAGCGAATATGGCCATTATTCGTCTCTGATGAGGCAAAAAGGGAAGTATGCGGTGTCGAAAAAAGGTTTTTTCGAGATTGACGTGGATGGGGACATAGTCACTCCTTTGGTGGAAGGGAGCGAGGAATGTGCTTATTCGCATTTCGATGCTGATGGGAATTGCCTATGTTCGATTGAGAAGTGTTTCGAGGCGGGGATTTGCAAGTTCCGTAAGCCTATATCTTGCTATTTGTATCCTATTCGTATCACGAAGTTGAGCAGTGGGCTGCTTGCTCTGAATGTGCATCGTTGGGATATCTGCAAGGATGCTTTCGTGCTAGGGAGAATAAAAAAAGTCCACGTATTCGAATTCCTACGTGGACCTTTGATTGCTCGTTTTGGGGAAGATTTCTATTCTGCCTTGTTGTCAGCCTCAATTAAGGTTCTGGCTGCTTCGTAATCTTCTGCATTCACTTTGACTTCTACCTGATCTGTGAAGTTCAGGTTCGGGTAGGAAGAGTTTTCACCGAATACGGCTGCGGTGATGCCGTTTTCGTTCAGCATCCCGGCCAAGATATGGGCACTCATCGGATCCCTGAATTTGGCAACTGTCTTAAATTCTTCTTTCATAGTATTATTTATTATCGTCAGATGAATTTCCTTGATTATCGATGTCCGTGTCGTCGTTCTCTTTACGCAATGAGTATTCCAACCCTCTGATGATGCGGACCATATCTCTGTTGGAGCCTTCGATGGAGAATCCTCCGAGGTCTCTGGTGAATGTGAGCCTGTCTTCAAACATCCTTAGGAATCTGTTGAGTGGGGATTTCTGGCGGAAGGTCATATTCTCGTTCTCTTCTGATTCCAGAAAATAGCCGTGGTTTTGCATAAAGTCTATAACTCCTTGGCGTATCTCGCTGTATTCTCCTGGAATATGTGCTGTCCTTGTGACGTATCCGAACCGGGGTTGGATTGCAGATACTATTGCGAATAGGCCTGCAATCTGCCAGAGTGATTTGTATCCGTTCCTGAACATCTCGTTCACATCGCTTGGCACAGCCTTGATGAGTACCAAGATGCCCATAATGACGGCAAGCAGGATAAAGTAGTAGACCAAGTATTTTAGCGCTCTAACAAAATATTTCATAAGTTTTAATTGTTTATTTGTCGCAAATATAGGAAAATATTATCATTTAATTGCGGCTCAATCTTTGCGGTGATTGTAGTTATATTACCAAAAGTTAAGTATTTTTGTTCAATCTAAACACTTGAATTATGTCAGAAGATCCATTAGAGCGCATTGAGCGCGAAAAATCGGCAAAGCAGGCGAATAGCTTGAGAACTACGATGTATATTATGATAGTAGTTGCTGTGCTTTTGGCCTTGGCCCTTGCTTTCATCTGGTACCAGAAATCTCATCTGGTCAAAGCGTTGAATACTGAGAAGGATGATCTTACTCAGCAGATGGTCACTCTCCAGAATGACTATGCCAATTTGAACTCCGACTATGATACTATCAATACTCAACTGGATTCTTCCAGGGCTGAGGTTTCTGCATTGATAGATAGGATCAAGCAGACGGATGCTACGAATCGTACTAAGATCCGTCAGTATCAGAAGGAGTTGGGTACTCTTAGGAGCATTATGAGGAATTATATAGTGCAGATTGATTCTTTGAATACTCTCAATCATAAGTTGACTGCGGATGCTGCGGCTGCCCGCAAGGAGGCTGCTGAGAGCAAGAGGGCAAATGAGGAGCTTTCCAGCAAGGTGGAGAATCTGTCCGGACAGGTGGCTGCTGGTTCTTTGATTAAGGCTCGAGGCTTGAATGTGTTGTCGTACAATGGTTCCGGAAAGGCGACGGATAGGAGCAGCAGGGTCGTACGGCTTATTACGAATCTAAGTCTTGTGGAGAATGATTTGGCACCGAAGGGACCGGTCAGGGTTTATATCCGTGTGAAGGATCCTGATGGTATCCTTCTTACCAATGGGGTTCGTACTTCGTTCAATCTCAAGGGACAGGAGATGATTGCTTCTGCTTCTCGTGAGGTTGATTATGAGGGTCGTGAGACTGAGATCAGTATTTACCTCAATGACATTCCTGATTATCATAAGGGTGTCTATACTGTGGAGGCTTATACTGAGAAGTCGCTTCTTGGTTCTGCCGAGTTGATGTTGAGGTAGTTGTGATTTATATTCACGTTCCTTTCTGCAGGAGTTTCTGCACTTATTGTGATTTTTATTCCGAGTTGGCTCCTCGGTGTCGTCGGGATGGGGATTCAAAGGTTCAAGCTGGGCTTTTTGCTCGGTACGCTGATGCGGTTTGTGCTGAGGTTGGGGCTCGCAGAGGGGAAATAAGTTCGGAGGTAAATACTCTTTATATTGGAGGTGGCACACCGTCTGTGCTGCCTCTTTCTGTGTTGTCTCGTGTCGTGGGGGCAGTGTCGGATTTTGGCCCTTCCGATGAGTTTACTGTGGAGGTGAATCCTGAGGATGTGCTGGAGAATGGGCTTGAGTATGCTGTGGGGTTGCGTAGTTTGGGGGTGAATAGGGTAAGTATGGGGGTGCAGTCTTTTGATGATTCGATTTTACGGTGGATGAATCGGAGGCATTCTGCGGCGGGGGCAGTGGAGGCTTTTGGGATTTTGCGTTCGGCTGGGTTTTCGAATATCAGTATTGATTTGATTTTCGGATTGTCGCAGTTGACTTCAGAACAATGGAGGAATACTGTGGCTAGGGCTATTGGCCTTGGGGCTGAGCATATTTCGGCGTATCAATTGTCTGTGGAGGCTGGGAGTGTGTTGGGAAAGTTGGTGGCGCGAGGTAGGTATGTTGAGGCTTCGGATGAGGTATGTGCCGGGCAGTATGGGGTTTTGTGTTATATGTTGGCAGAGGCCGGGTACAGGCATTATGAGGTTTCGAATTTTGCCCGGCCTGGATTTGAGGCAAGGCATAATGGGGCTTATTGGCGTAGGGTTCCTTATGTGGGGCTTGGGCCCGGGGCGCATTCGTTGAAGGGTGATGTTCGGAGTTGGAATGGGGATAGTCTGGATGGGTATTTGAAGAAGTGGCTGCCGCATTCGAAGGTATTTTCTGTCTCTTCGGCGGCTCATTCGGAGGATCTGTCTGGATACGAGGTTTTGAGTGAAGATCAGGTGGCGGAGGAGACTATTATGCTTGGACTGAGGACGGCTGAGGGTGTGGATTTGGCGTACCTGCGTGGGCATTGTCCTTCATCTGTGATTGACAGGCTCTTGGATAGCGGATCTTTGGAGATTTCTGGGGACCGAATTAGAATTCCCGAGTCTCGTTTCTTTGTTTCGGACGATATCATTTCGGATTTGATATAGGGCTAAGGTCTTTGTCGCTTCGCTGAGTGGTGGTGCGTAAATGCTTGATTATCAGTATGCCATTCCGGAGGTATCCCCATATACCTTCCATTACCCATATTGATTATCAACTAGTTATATACCCCCACCCTGAAGTCAAATTTCAATATGCTTCGCTGAGTACTAATGCGAACGGGGAAGCACGCCCCGCCGCATCGTTCGCAGCTGCGAGACGCTAGCACTACCCTAACGGGGGCTAGCTCAGCTGCTCACTGGCGGACGCTATTTCCCCTTATCGCATTAGTCTCAGCTACGCAAAGATGAGTTGACTTCGATGATATAATAAGCCTTAACGACTTCTTCAGAATAAAATGCCGCAAGAGAATTTATAAACATTCTTACGTTTTGGTCTGTAGAAATAAACACTCTTTCCTTTTCTCCGGACCCGCTGTTCCACTTTAAACAACCCACCCCAGTCGCTCCAACAATAGTAATTGAGGATTGCCTTGTCTCCAGTAATTTCGACTGTTGGCAGATAAGAATCAGATAGGGCGATTTCATCAATGCGTTTCCTAGTATGACATTCATTGGGAAGAGAGGAGAACAAACTATTTTTAAGGTTCTTCATCATATTGGTGCTAGTTATTAGGCTCTTACGATCATAGTTATAATGCCAGCCCAATGGAAGAAAAAGGTTTGTAGCTTCATTAAGCAGAAATGCTTGCCAGATTCCATTGGTAGTAAATGGTATCGACAATCTTGATAAACTTATCGGAAAGTCTTCAACTGGCAAATGATTTCGAATGATAGGATTGCCACTAATTACATAGTAATAATTTGCTTGCCCGATTTTTGTCAGAGATGGTATCACACCCTTTTTGGGCTTGATACAATCAAGTTTCTTAAAAACAAAGTCAATTCCAGGATCATTTATAAATTCCTCTTCGCTATAATTGCGATATGCCCAGCGTAAAGACGTGAATTTCTGCAATTGCCTTTTACTGATAATGTTACCTTGATTTTTCATAATATAGTTTTAGCTTTATATGTTAGGGTTATAGCCTTTGTGCGCAAGCTGTTTGTGGCTTATCTTTAAATTGTCGCAAATATAATGTCAAACTGTACCAAAGTGCTATACGTAATATTTTTTGGAAATTATTTCTGCTTGTGCTTTACTTTGGCAAATTAGACGCATATCTTTATACCTAAAAATACAGTTGATACGCATATGGGCAATGGACAAAAAAAGAAGACGAGGCCCGAAGGTCCCGCCTTAAATGTTTTCACAA